>Ga0315910_10000423_pt1 | contig 41959 bp, 27 predicted proteins | sample EdamamesoilMG_FD_204470 | JGI IMG/M metagenome (GOLD analysis project Ga0315910, IMG submission 204470) | Garden soil microbial communities collected in Santa Monica, California, United States - Edamame soil | ecosystem: Environmental > Terrestrial > Soil > Garden | place: USA: California...
GAAGCTCATGAAGAAGTTCACCACGAGGCCGAGGAAGCGGTCGTAGAAGAAGCCGGAGCGCACCGGAAAGACGATGCGATTCTTCATGCCGGCCCGCACGAGACGCGCCGTGATGACGTACAGGTCGAAAAAGCTGCGGTGATTGGCGACGAGGAGCAGGCTCGGCCGCGGCTCACCCGGCGCCGAGGGCTGCATCAACGCGAGCGTGGATTCGAGGCCGTCCACGAGGCAGAGGCGCCGAGTCGCGTGGTAGATCCACGCCTGACCGGGCCCGCGCTGCAAATGCGGAAGCAGCCTGGAGAAGAACCCGCGCTTGAACGAAGCGCGCACCATGCCGAGGATGATGCGCTCGCGCAGCGAGAGGCGGCCTTGGGCCAGTCGAAGCAGGTCGGGCCGAACCGGCGCCTGGTCAGGGAGCGTCACGGAACACGACGTCGAGGTAGCCGGGGGGCGGCAGATGTGGCGACGCTCGTTCGGCCAGGTCTCGAGCGATGCTCTCCCGTTCTGCGCCGTCGGCCAGCGTGAGGAACAGCGTGAGATGGGGCTCTCGGTCTCGCTCGGGATTGAAGGTGGTGGCGACCTCGAGGTCGAGCACGGCCGGGTGCGCGGCGCGCGCGGTCTCGAGCGCGGCCAGAAGCTCCGGCGGCGGGGGCTCCGCACCGCTCACGACCTGGGTGGAGGCCTCTGCCCCCTCGGGCAGGCGGTCGACATAACCAACCAAGGGCAGCGCGATGCCTTGGACGATGCTGGCTGCTTCGTCGCGCGACAGCACGAGCTCCGACTCCGTCCCGGGATTGATGGCCACGCCACGCAGCCGCTCGTCGCTCAGGTCGGCCTGCGATAGATCCAGCGCGACGAGCGCGGGCAAGAACACGAACTCGAGGTCGTCCTCGCTCGTCTTCCAGGCCAGGGCTTCGGCGACCTCCTGGGCCAGGGCTGGTTCCGTGAAGGCAGCCGCGAACACATGACCATCCTCGCCGACCAACATGTGGGGTCGGAAGCTCAGCTCCTCGTCGATCTCGACTTCCTCGCCCGGCGTCGCGCCGGGAATGTGCTCGGCCAGGGGCACCAGAAGGACGCCGCTCGCCAGCGCGTCGATCAGCGTCTGGACATCGCCCTTGAGGCCGCTCTGGGCCGTGGCCACCGCTTGCGTGAGCTCCGATGCTTCCGTGACGTCGACTTCGTCGTCGTGGTCGTCGCCTTCCCCGTGCGAGTGACCATGCGAGTGCGAGTGACCATGCGAGTGCGAGTGACCATGCGAGTGCGCATGGCCGTGGGAATGACCATGCCCCAAATGACCATGCCCGGAGTCCTGCTGCTCGAACTTCGCGCCAGCTGGAGGAGGCTGGCCCACGCCGTCGTTCGAACCGCTGCCCGCTTTGGGTTTCATGGGGCGCTCGGTAACATGCCGTGCGCCAGGCTGCACCCAGGGCGCGTTTCTTCGGCCTCGGGCAGGGTGCCGAAAAACACTCCCCTGCGTGCTTCTCCGCGCGGGACAGTCGAGCGAGAGCGGTGCGAAGAACCCCCTCTTTGCGAGGGGTTTTCGCACCTCCGCGATTCACGGCACCGCGCGGGCACGGTTTTCTCATTGGCAGGGTGCTTTTCCAGCACCCTGCTAGAGTCCTGATTCCTGCGACATGGCCAGCCCCTCCCCGCTCATGCCCAGCGAGATCCTGCGCCTGCTGGAGAAGCATTTTTCGCCCCGTGCGCGGCGAGTTTGGTTCACGCAGGGGCGCGCGCACGTGGAGCTCAGGAGCGGGGACAGTCCCGAGTTCGAGGTGGTGGCCCAGCGGCTCGCTGCGGCCACCGAGCAGTTCGACGATCTGCTGTGGGCCGAAGTGCATCAGGCCACCGGTCGCGCGGTGCTCGCATTTCGGCCTGGCACGCTGTCCGAAGACGACGTGCTGGCCATCGTCACCGAGGCGGAGCTCGCAGCCGGACTCGGCCAGGCGCTGTTCGAGGCTCCCGATCACCCCGCTGATGCCGAGCCGAGCGAGGCGCTGCTGATCGAGCTCCTGGCGGAGACGGTGGCGTTCTTGTTCGCATCGGGACTCAGCCTCACCATCATCCCCGAAAGCCGACTGGCAGGCGCTGCCCTCGGCGCGCTCAGCGTCGTGCGCGCGGCTCCGCGCTTGCGCCGGCCGCTCGACGAGCGCCTCGGTGTGGATCGCGCCGATCTGCTCCTCGGCACGCTGATCGCGCTCTTGCAAGCGCCGGCGCAGCGCCCGCTCAGCGCTCTGGTCGGCATTGCGACGCGCCTCAGCGAGGCCGCCGAGCTGGCCGCGCAGCGGCGCTTGTGGGTCCGGCGGGAGGGTCGGCTCGTCACGGGACCGAGCTTCCCCGTGCAAAGGCCCGTGGCCGAGCGCCCGGTGCCGCTGCCGCGGGGGCCGATCGAGGAGTACAGCGACCGCGCGTGGATGGTTGCGCTCTCCGGCTTCGGCTTGAGCTTGCTGTCGACCCGCAGCGTTCAGCGGGCGTTCGCTGCCCTGTTTGGCGGCGTGCCGCGACCCGCGCAGCTCGGGCGAGAGGTCTGGAGTGCAGCGCTGTCTCGGCTGCTCGCCGAGCGCGGCATTCTGGTGCGCGACAAGCGCGCCCTACGCCGGCTCGACCGCATCGATTGTCTCGTGCTCCAGGGAGACCTGGTGGGTGGCGCTGCCGCGAGCCTGGGGCGAGTGCTGGTGGCCGTCGGGGCGGACGAGGGACGCGCCCGGGAGATGGCGGAGATCTTGTTCACGCCCGAGGCGCCCCTGACCGTGGTTCACGCGCACGGATATCGGCTGCTACCGTTCGGCCAGAGCGACGCGGCGGTCAGCGGCGAGCTCGCGGAGGGCGCTCGGAACCTGGGCCGCGGCGGACAGCTGGTGCTGTGCCTCGAGCATGGCGGCGCCGTGGAGGCGTTGGTCGCCGTGAACATGCGCTTTCGGGTCGGCATCGAGGAGCTGGTGCAGGCTGCCCACGATGCAGCCATGCGCGTCGTGGTCGCCTCGGACGACCCCGAGGTGCTGCACCGCGTGCCAGCAGACGACACGCTCCCGGGCGGAGAAGCACTGTACCGCGGCGTGCGCGAGCTGCAGCGGGCGGGTCGAACCGTGTGTGTGGTGACCCAAGGTGACTCGCGCGCGCTCGATGCCGCCGACCTGGGCATTGCGCTCGTCCCCGAGGGCGGAGAGGTCGCGTGGTCGGCGCACATCCTTTGTCGTGACGACGTCTCCGACGTTCGGCTGTTGATCGAGTCGGCCAAAGTCGCGCGCGACGTCAGCAGGCAGAGCGTCAACGTGGCGCTGGCATCGGCGAGCCTGGGAGCCATTGCGTCGGTGATTGGCCTCTTGCCCATGACGCCGGCCCGCGTGCTGTCGATCGTCAACCTGGCGTCGCTCGTCTCCATGGGCAACGGCGTGCGCCTGGCGTCCGACTTCGGCCGTCGGCCGCTGCCGCCGCCGCGTGATCCCACCCCCTGGCACGCGCTCGAGGCAGACGGCGTGCTGGCCCGCCTGTCGAGCTCGGAGAATGGTCTCTCGCCGCGTGAGGTCAGCGCACGGGTGCGCGAGTTCGGACGCGGACGCAGCGCACTCCTCGAGCTCTCGACCGCCATTTCGGAGGAATTCTTCAATCCACTCGTCCCGCTGTTGGCGGCCGGTGCCGGCCTGTCGGCGGTCATGGGTTCCAGCGCCGACGCCTTGATGGTGGGCGCGGTGGTCGGACTCAATGCGATGGTGGGCGGCGTTCAGCGTTTCCGCACCGACCGCGCCATTTCCGCCATGGCGCAGAGTACCCGCAGTGTGGTGCTCGTGCGGCGCGCTGGGCGCACCGAGCAGGTGCCTTCGGAGAGCTTGGTCCGCGGGGACATCGTGCTGCTCGCCAGCGGCGAAGTGGTGCCCGCGGATTGCCGCATCATCGAGAGTCGCGCGCTCGAAGTGGACGCATCGGGCCTCACCGGCGAGTCGCTCCCCGTCGCCAAGAGTGCGCGCGCTTCCTTCGAAGAAGCGCTGGCCGACCGCACTTCGATGCTCCACGCCGGCACGGTCATTGCCGCCGGCCAAGCCACGGCCGTCGTCGTGGCGACTGGTGTGGAGACGGAAGCTCAGCGGGGTGCAGCTGCCTTCCGCATGGTGGCGCGCGAGAGCGGAGTCGAGCGCCGCATGCGCGAGCTGATGGATCTGACGCTACCGGTGGCGTTGGCCGCTGGCGCTGGCGTCGTGCTCGCTGGCCTCTTTCGCGGCAAGCGGCTCGAGCGCTTGGTGGGCTCAGCCGTCAGCCTGGCGGTGGCGTCCGTGCCGGAAGGACTGCCTCTCTTGGCCAGTGCCGCGCAGCTGGCGTCTGCCAAGCGCTTGCGTAAGGACGGCGTTCTCGTCAGAAATCCGCGCTCGCTCGAGGTGCTGGGTCGGGTCGATACGCTGTGCGTCGACAAGACCGGCACCGTCACCGAAGGCAGTATCGAGCTCGGCTTCGTTTCGGACGGCGAGGTCACCGAGGAAGCGCTCGGCATCACGGGCGGACGCCTGGCCGTACTCGGCGCCGCCGTTCGTGCCGGGCCGCCGCGCGCGCGTCCCGGGGATCGCATCGATCCCATCGATGCATCCCTGCAGGTAGTGACTGCTGACCTGGAAGGTGCGCTTCGCGAGCCTGAGCCTTGGCAACGGCATGCCGAACTTCCGTTCGAAGCGGGGCGCAGCTTTTATGCGGTCCTCGGCACGCTCGGCGGCCAGGCGACCCTGTCCGTCAAGGGCGCGCCGGAGGTCGTGCTCGATCGTTGCTCCCAGCTTCGGGACGACCGAGGCACACGCGTGCTCGACCGCTCGGCCCGAGCGCGCCTCGACCACGTCGCACACGAGCTCGCCGAACGAGGGCTGCGGGTGCTCGCCGTGGCCGAAGCTCCGGCGGAGGGCTTGGTGCCGCCCGAGGAGAAAGCCGTGCGCGACCTCGTCTTCCGCGGTTTTTTGGCGTTCCGTGACCCGATTCGCAAGACGGCGCGTCAGGCGCTCGAGAGCTTGCGGCGTGCCGGCCTGCGGCCCGTCATGGTCACGGGCGACCATCCGAGTACTGCGGTGGCCATTGCCACCTTGCTCGGGCTTTCGCTCGCTCCGTCCTGCATGACGGGGCGAGAGATCGCCAGCCTGTCGGACGAGGAGCTGGCTTCGCAAGTGCTGTCGGTCGATGTGTTTGCGCGCGTGACGCCTTCACAAAAGGTGCGCATCGTCCGCGCGCTCATGCGGGCGGGGCGAACGGTCGCCATGGTGGGGGACGGGGCCAACGATGCGCCTGCGATCCGCCTCGCCAACGTGGGTATCGCGCTCGGCACCCACGGATCGGAAGCGGCGCGTGCATCGGCAGACGTGGTGCTCGGCGATGCTCACATCGAGACGCTCGTGCGCATCATCGTCGAAGGTCGCGCGCTCTGGGACTCGGTGCGCGACGGCGTTTCGCTGCTGATTGGCGGCAATCTGGGCGAGATCGGCTTTACGCTGCTCGGCGGCTTGGTCAGCGGCCGGCCGCCATTGGCGCCGCGGCAGCTCTTGTTGGTCAACTTGTTCACCGACGTGGCCCCGGCCACGGCGCTTGCGCTGCGGCGTCCCGCCAAGAGCGAGCTCGAGGCCCTGGCGACCAGCGGACCAGACGCCTCGATGGGCTGGCAGCTGAACCGCGACATTGGCGCGCGTGCCATCATCACCGCGGGAGGAGCCAGCTTGGCCTGGGGCATCAGTAGTCTGTTCGGGCGGGGCCGCGGCGCCTCGACCACGGCGCTCCTCGCGCTCGTGGGCACGCAGCTGGGGCAGACGCTGACCGTGGGCGAGCGCAGCCGCGCTGTCGTGCTCACGAGTGTCCTGTCGAGCTTGGGCCTCCTCGCCATCGTGCAGACGCCCGGAGTCAGTGGGGCATTCGGGTGCCGGCCGCTCGGCCCGCTTGGCCTCGGCATCGCGGTCGGATCATCCGCTGCGGCCACGGCGGCGGGGCGCTACGCGCCGGAGGTTCTGGACTGGCTCTTCCCCGGAGCTCTCGGCGAGCGCATGGGCCTCACCGAGAGCGAGGCCGAGCGCGTCAGCATGCCGCCGCCCTCCTTCGGCTCCGCGCTTCGGCAGCAAGGCACCGAAATCTGAGGATTGCTCGGCGCCGGCCTGCTCTCGGCCGGGCCGCACGAACACGCGGCGGCAGGCGTGGGGCCGTCCCAGAACTTGGCCCGCGGTCGGCCGTTGGTGCACCCGATGGTGCATGGCGCAGTTCCTCGCACCCTCTCGCGCACGCTTCTGCGTGCCGTTTCTCCTGCTGCTCAGCGGCTGTGCAGCTCATCCTTCCGCGCAGCCTTCCGCTGTGCCGAAGGCAGCATCGGCGGCGGCAGACGAGCCGAGCCTGACCGGTAGTACGGGCGCCATGCCCCTGCGCCAGGCGCCGCGCCGCGTCGGCGACCGCTTGGTCTTGCGCTACAGCGGCAGCTATCGAACCGAAGCTCTCGTCATCGAGGAGAAGGTCATCGGGCAGGAGGGCGACGCACTCGTGGTCGACTACATCGTGCTCGAGGGAGATCCTCCGATGCATTTGCGCGTGCGCATGAGCATCAAGAGCGAGCGCATTCTGGACGTGGCCCGCGTGGAGGACCATCTCGAAACACCCGGCGCGCTCCCCGACTACGAGCTCCTGATGGAGAAGACGGCATTTGCGACCGAGCGCAATCGCGGGCTCGTGTCGCGCAGCCCGCAGACGTGCTTGGTCGGCCCGGAAGAGTTCGACTGCGTGGAGAGTCGCTTCGATGTCGAGGTCGCCGGACAAGCAGGCACGATGCTCGTCGCTCGGCATCCGGGACTGGCGCGCGACATCGCTGGCGAGGTGACGGCCGTCGATGGCACCGTGCTCTACAAGGCCGACCTGATCGAGTTCGAACGAGGCGCAGTCGTCGCCGACACGGACGCGTCGGTGGCGCTCGGCGACCCCTGGGTCGAATGACGACGGCGCCGCTGGGCCTTCGCGCCTGACGTGAGCCGATTGCGTCAGGCCGAGTCCTGTCTGCGACCGCGAATGGACCGGGAGCCGCGTCAGCGCACGCGGGTGAGAGCAGAGCCGCGTCAGCGCACGCGGGTGAGCCAGCCGCGCCGCTTGGCGTCCTTGCCGGTGGCCGCCCGCAAATACGCACGCTGGAGGCGAGCACTGACCGTCCCGCGATCGGTGGGGTAGGCGACGCCATCGAGCTCGCGCACTGGGGTCACCTCGGCTGCAGTACCGGTCATGAAGACCTCGTCGGCTCGCATCAGGTCCTCGCGTGTGTAGGCCCGGATCTCGATGGGGATCTTCATGTCCTCGCGGGCGAGCGTGAGAATGGAGTCGCGCGTGATCCCGGGGACAATCGACGACGTCTCGTCGTTGGTGATGAGCGTGCCACTGCGCACGAAGAACACGTTTTGGCCGGTGGCGGCCGAAACGGTGCCGTCGCTATTGAGCAGGATGGCGTCGTCGTAGCCGCGATCCATCGCTTCGTGCGCGGCGAGGACGGCCGGCCCGTAGTTGCCGCTGACCTTGGCCATGGTCGGCAGCATGGTGTGGTGGGTCTTGCGCCAAGAGCTGATGGTGACACGGACGCCATTGCGCAGCGCGCCGTCACCCAGGAAGGTCCCGAGCTCGCGGATGGCGATGAACGCATACACGGGACAGCCCCGCTTCGGCTTCAGGTCGATGGGGCCTTCGCCGTAGTAGAGGAGCGGGCGCAGATAGCCGTCGGCGACGCCGTTCTTCTTGGTGACCTCGACGCAAGCGCGCACCAGCGCTTCCGCGTCGTAGGGGCTCTTCATGCCGTAGAGGCGCCCCGAGCTGAGCAAGCGCTGGATGTGGTCCTCCAGGCGGAACAGCACGGGACCGCTCGAGCTCGGGTAGCAACGGATACCCTCGAACACGGCCGTGCCGTAGTGCAGGGCATTGGAGTAGTAGTGAATGCTCTGGTTCTCGGCTTCTCGGACTTCGCCGTTCCACCAGATGAACTTGGTCAGAGCCTGACCCTTGGGCCTGCTGTCCCCGAGTGCGTCCTCGTCCGGGACGATGGAAAAGCTGGGCCACTCGTTTCGCACCCGGCGAGCCTACCGCCAAACGCCGGCCGAGGCACCCGCTGGCGCATGGCACCGGGCGGGGCCGCTCGGGCTGGCTCGAGCGTCAGAGCAGCCGCAGTACCATGGGTGTGCCGATCCAAGCCCCGAGCGCCGCGCCCAGGGATGACAAGGCGAACACCAGGAGCACGCGTGTGGCTCGATTTCCGTAGATGCCGCGCAGCGACTGGACGGCCTTCTGCGCGCCCTCGCAGTCCTCGACCGTGGGTCGGCGCAGCAGCGCTTCCACGAGGCCCGTCACCATGCCGACGCCGATCGCCGGGTTCAACGTGGTGATCGGCGCCGCCAGCGCGGCGGAGAGTACCGTGAGCGGGTGCGCGAGCGCCAAGATCGAGAGCGCAGCGGAGAGCAGTGCCGTCGGCAGCACCCAGGCGAGGACCATTTCCTCCAAGCCGGCCGTGCCGTGCTTCCTGAAGCCGAAGTAGAAGGCGCCCAAAATGAGCGCAGGAATCAGCCACTGCAGGACCTGGCCGAGCCTTCCGGGCGGCGGCAGTCGCGAGAGCTCGGCGTAGTCCGCCGGTCGCCCCAGCTTCTGGACCATGCCGGCCACGTGGGCCGCACCGACGACGCCGACGATCTTGTGACCCGGTGCCTCCTGAATCTTGCTCATCAGGTACTGGTCGCGCTCGTCGATGAGCGGCACCTTGATGCGCGGCATTTCTTGGGCGACGGCGTGCATCATCTCGCCAATCGTGTCCTTGTCCTTGAGCTCCTCGACCTTGTTCTCGTCGATGTCGTCGACGGCAAACGGCGCCGCGAGCAGCCCAGAAATGACCTGCGATCGGTCCCAAAAGCTCAGACCAGCCCACGTGCGCTTCAGCGTCGCTTGGATGTCGCGATCGGCGAGGACGACCTGTGCGCCCACTTCCTCGGCGGTGCGCACGGCGGCGAGGAGCTCGGCTCCTGGACGGACGCCCAGCTTCTCGCCCATACGCTTTTGGTAGGCGCCGAGGGCCAGACTGCTCAGCAGGAACAGGACGCGCTTTTGCTTGATGACCTGGACGATGTCCAAACTCCGCCAGGCGCTGTCGTCCGTGAGCATCTTGTATCGGCCCTCGTCGAGCTCGACACACACGGTGTCCGGCCGCTCCTCACGAATGACTCGCTCGACCTCCTCGACGCTCTTCCGAGAGACATGCGCTGTGCCAACCAGCAGAATCTCCTTGTCACCATAGGTGAGACGCGTGACGTGACCGACTTCGGACATGGGTGGCGCACGGTAGCAGGGCAAGTTAGAAGTGCACCCGAGGCTTGGTGGAAGCCCACTTTTCAAAGCGCGCTCACTTCGGCGAGCCATCCGCCCGTTGGTCCCGCCTCCAAGCCTTGGCACTGGGGTCCGCCCTGGCGCCGCGGCCCGACGCTGTCGACCTCACGCTGACGAATCCCGAGGGACTCGGCTTGGTGTGGCCCGGCGCGCGGCAGGTCATCGCGCGGCATGCCATCGCCTCGTACGTACCCGAAGCAAGTGGCTCACTCCTCGCGCGCGCGGCGATTCGGGACAGCTACGCCGCGCGCGCTTCTGGAGCAGCGTCTCGTGCGGCGGGCGGCCTCCTCGTGGACGACATCTTGGTCACCGCAAGCACGAGCGAGAGCTACTCGTTCTTGCTGCACGCCCTGTGTGATCCGGGGGATTGTGTTTTGGTGCCGCGCCCCAGCTACCCGCTCCTGCCCGACTTGGCGCGGCTGGCCGACGTGCGGCTCGTTCCTTACGACCTACGCTACGCGGGCCACTTTCAGCTCGATCCGACGAGCCTTCCCTCTTTGGACGAGATTCGGCGCGAGCGCATCCGCGCGGTGATCGTCGTGTCGCCCAACAATCCCACGGGCCATTTCACGTCGCAGGGCGAGCTCGAGCTCTTGGCTTCGCTCGGGCTGCCGCTCATCGTCGATGAAGTGTTTCGCCCGTTCGTTCACCACGCCCGCGAGTCCGCGGCTGATCCGCTGTCGCTGGGCGCGCCCGCTTTCGTCCTCGACGGCCTGAGCAAGCGGGCTGCGCTACCGGGACTCAAAGCCGGCTGGATCGTCATCACGGGCAACTCGAGCTTTCGTGAGGAAGCGCGCGCACGACTCGAGGCCGTGGCCGACACGTTCCTCAGCGTCTCTGCTACGGCGCAGCACGCGCTCGGCGAGCTGCTCGAGTCCGAGGACGAGCTCGCGCTGCCGACGCGCCGACGCTTGGCTGAAAACCTCGAGCTTCTGCGCACGAAGACGGCCGGCACGGCCCTCACGTTGCTCGAGCCCGACGCTGGCTGGTCCGCCATCTTGCGGCTACCTGCGCTCTCGAGCGAAGAACGCTATTTCGAAGATCTGGCGGCGCGGGGCGTCTGGGCTCACCCCGGCTCGCTCTACGATCTGCCGCTCGCGCCGGCCTTCGTGGTCAGTCTACTCACCCCGCCGTCACTGCTCGACCAGGGTTTGGAGCGCATCCGGGCCCTGGTCGCAGGAGCTTGAGCGGCGGGGCGCGCCGCCCTCATCAGGCGCTGAGGCGCAGCGAGCGTCGGCGGCGGACGGACCACAGGGCCGCAGTCGCCACGAGTCCGAGCACGAGCACACTCGAGGCGCCGCCGGCCGTAGCCGGCACCGCCGAACAGCCACCGCCGGGACGCTCCTCGACGGGCGGGGGCGCGTCGCCCTCTTCCGCAGGCGGCGGCATGTCGGCCTCGTCCACCGGTTCGTCCGAGCTTTCTTCTTCGGCTGCGGGCTCGTCCTTTTTCTCTTCCTTCTTCTTCTTCGAGCTGCCGGTAAACACGATGGAGCGTCGATCGACGACGGGGTTCTTGCCCTTGAACTTCAGCGTCGTGGCGGTACCGACCACCGAGCCATCCCGCGTGTCGCGAATGGTGACCTTGTACTCGCCGGCTTGGAAATCGTGGGCGCGCGTGACTTTGAAGCTGAACTTCGTGCGCGCCATGATCTGCCCGGTGCCGGCGTCCAAGAAGCCGACGTCCGAGCTCTCGATCAGAGGCTGCTGGTTCGACAGCGGTTGCGTGTGCTCGACCGGCTCCTCTTTGCCGTCCACGAGTGAGCGCTCGTACACGGCGAGCAACTCGAACTCGAACTTCATGGGCACGTAGGCCACGTCGGGAGCGCGGTTCATGTGCAGCTCCATCTCGAGGTGCCAGGACTCGCGCTTCTCGTTCTCGTCGATGGTCGTCTTCTTCCAAACCACGCGGCCACCCGCGAGCGCAGGCGCTGCGAGACAGAGCGTCAAAAGAGCGATCTCGAGGGCGAAAAGCCAGCGCTTCGCGGCGCGGGATAGGATGCCGTACTTCATGAAAAACCTCCGCCGCGGAAGCTACACGGCCGCGCCTTGGTTTGAAACAGCCCGCGACGGAGGTGCGCCTCCCGCAGGCTCCTCCGCACGTCAGACGTCGTCGTCGTGCCACGGCGGCGAGGGCAGCGTCTCGCCGCCTTCGCTGGGGACCGGGCCCGTCGCTCTGGATCTTTCCACGATGGCCGTCGCAGGCAGACTCTGCGCAGAGGCGCCTTCGGGCGTCAGATCGATCAGCGTGACGAGGGGTGAGGACTCGAGCTCATCCACGGGGCTCGCCATCGTGGGCGAGGTCTCCGGCGGGACGGTGATCGCTTCGCGCGACGGCGAGCTCAGGTCTTCACGCGCCAGCCTCGGCAGCGGTGTGGGGACGGCGACTTGCTCGGCGAGCTCATTGAGCGCGGGCAGCTCTGGCTCGGTCCGTTTGCGTCGACGACTCGTCGGATCGCCCGGCGGACGTTGGTCGGCCCGGGCACCCTGCCCGGAGGCATGCTGCCCGGAGACATGCTGCCCGGAGGCATGCTGCCCGGAGGCATCCTCGCCGGCCCGGATGCGGCGGTGCGTCTGGGTGACGTCGTCTGGCGCGGGTTCCTTGGGAGGAATCATCGCCCAGCGCTGGTCTTTCTTCGTGGTCACGCTGCACCACCTCGAGGAGTGTTTCGACAGAACGAACGGCCTCACCCTGGATGGCAAGGCTGAAACGTCGACTACCGCACCCGCGCCGGCTTGGGAACAAAAATGGGCTCCTCACCGGTCATCGGCGCCAGGTGCCACGAGGACCAGGCAGCGCGTGACCCACAAAGTGCTGTCCAAGGCGGCGTACGCCGACTCCTGTGCCACGCCGAAAACCGCCGGCACGACCTTCGCTTCCCCCGCGCGATAGGGCATTTCCAGCCTCCGCTGGGGATCGGCCAGTCGCACCTCCTGACCGGGCTCGAGCCGCAAGAGCTCGACGATCGCTTCGGCTTCTCGCAGAAGCACAATCTTTCCTCCGTAGGGCGTCGCTTCCTCGGTCGCCCCGAATGCGCCTCGCGAGCGCGTGATTTGCACCGCGGCGGCTCGAGCTCGACCCCGCAGGGCCTCCGGCTTGTCGACCCGCAACGTCACCTGCTGCACGCGCGGATGGCTCGCGAACAGGAAGGCGGCCGCCTCCTCACAGAGCGCCTCCAGCAGGCGATACTCCCGAAACTGCAGGAGTGCCGTCACTTCGTCGGCCACACGCGAGTAGTCGATTGTGTCTGCGATGCGCCCGGATCGTCCGGCGCTCGAGGCGTCGAGTCCCAGTCGGAGATCGAGCCGCAGCGGCTGCTCGTGACGTCGTTCATAGGAGCGCAGGCCCACGATGCAGCGCAGTTCGAGCCCATCGATGCGAATCGAGTCCATGGTCGGTCTTGAGCTTTCCGGGGAAGGTCTGCCGGGGTCGCCCAGCCCCGTGTTAGCAGGGCAAACCCACATCAGCCTACGTGCGCCTCGAATTTTCGCGGGAGTTGGTCGGGAGGGGCGCGGCGGACTAGAATCACGCGTCCATGCGCCTTGCTTCGCTTGCTCCCGTGACCCTGGCCGTTCTGATGAGCGCCGGTTGCGGCGCGAGGACGGGTGAAGACGAACTTCTCACGCTGGACCTGTCGGCGGACCTGTCCGCGGTAGGCGGGTTTTCCTCGGGCGGAGGAGGCAGCGGCGGTTTTGCAGCGGGCGGTGGCGGGACCGGCGGCGTCATTGCTGCCGGTGGGGCTGCCGGTGGCGGTGTCGGCTCGTGTTGCGAGGTGTCCATGGGTCGGGGCTGTCCCGCGGACCCGGACATTGCAGAGTGCGTTTGCGCGGACGACTCGTTCTGTTGCACGGGCGCTTGGGATGCCACGTGTGTGGGCAAGGTGGAGTCGCTCGGCTGCGGGACGTGCGCGCTGGGGACTGGCGGTCAGATTGGCACCGGCGGCCAGATCGGCGCGGGTGGTCAGATCGGCACGGGAGGCTTCGGCGGCATTCCGGTCGGCGACTGCTGCGAAGTCCAAGCAGGAACGGGCTGCAGCGAGGATGCGATCGAGTACTGCGTGTGCGGTTTCGACGACTATTGTTGCGACACGCAGTGGGACGCGACGTGTGTGTCGGAAGTGGCGGTCTGCGGCGGATCGTGTCGCGCGGGCACGGGCGGTCAGGGCGCTGGTGGACAGGGGACGGGCGGCGAGGGAGCGGGCGGCCAGAGCACGGGCGGCCAGGGCGCCGGCGGTGGTAGTGGAGACTGCTGCGCGGTGCACTCCGATCCGGGATGCGAGGTGCCCAGCATCCAGGAATGCGTCTGCGGGTTCGACGATTTTTGCTGCTATCAAGCCTGGGACGGGATCTGCGTGGACCTCGCCGAAGCGTGTCCGGGTGGCTGCGCCGCGGGCGGCAGTGGCGGGATGAACACCGGCGGGAGTGACACGGGTGGCAGCGGCGCCGTGGGCACGGGCGGCATGGGAGCCGGAGGTGGTCCGTCGTGCAACTTCTTCCCCGACGGCAGCTGCGAGTCCTGCCTTTGCTACTCCTGTTACGACCCGCTCCTGGCGTGCTTGGGTGACGCAGGCTGCTCGTGCATCTTGACCAGCGGCTGCTCGGGCCTCGGCTGCATGGCGGAGGAAACTTGTGGGCCCAGCCTGAGCGAAGACGCGGTGCTTTCGTTCGCGCTCGCCCTGCAGTTGGCCAACTGTGAGTCGACGAGCGGCTGCGGCTGTCTCTGACCGTGGCGCCGTCGGCGGGGACGACGGTGGTCGCGCGCACCCTGCTAGCAGGGTGCTTCGTTCGGCAGTCGGCTTTTCAGCCCCCAGCTAGTGCGTCACGGCACTCGGCGGTCGCGTTTCGACCAGCGAGATCGGCCACGACAGCTGGTCGCGCCTCCAGTCGTCGTCGCCGCTACGAAATTCTACGAAGAGGTCGTAGTGCCCCGGCGCCGGCGGAAACGGTACCCCCATGGTGCGCGTGCGAAAGCGATGTCCCGTCGGGCGGTGGCGGTGCACGTCGGAGTAGCTGGCGAGACCCGATTGGCCGACGAGCACGAAACGCATGAGAAGTTCTCGCCCGATCTCCTGGGCGAGCACGCGAAAGTAGCAGTGCACCTCGAGCGGCAAGATGTTGCGCGGGGGCGGCGGCGAGCCGGGCGGAACGTTCACCTGTTCCACCAACGTGAACAAGCTGATGTTGTTGGTGTGCTGGTCGAGCGAGGAGCCCGCGCACACGGCGAACACGTAACAGTGGGGCATGCGAGTCGGCCCTGTTCAGACGCCGAAAGGCCAGGGGCTGCCGGTCGCATAACCCAAAATGGTCGTGGCCCCAAAAAGCAGCACCGCGCCGCCCGTAGCCAGTGCCAGCGGGCGCGGGCGCACCGACGCCGCCGAGAGCCAGCTCAGGGCCAAGACGCCCGCCAGGGCGAGCAAGGCGGTCGTCGGGATGCCATGCCACGTGAAGGACAGCTCCCTGGCCACGCGAAAACGATACGCCTCGAGCTCGAGCCTGGGCGCCCACGGCCAAAGACGCAGCATCCAGAGCTGATGAATGCCTGCCAAAAGGACCAACGCGCTGGCCGCTTTGCGCGCCGGCTCTGCTGACCACAAGTGGCTGACGAGGAAGGCGCACACCGCGAGCAACGAGACGACTTGGACGGCCGGCGGCGGCACGTCGACCCAGCGCTCGAAGATCAGCCGTTGCCACGCGGTGACGAGGACGCTTGCACTTGCACCCAGCGCGTGAACGCCGGGAGCGACGGCCGATCGCAGCGGTCGGCCGAACCAGGGCCAGGGAGCGGGCACAGCGGAGCGTTTCACGATTCCCCCCGGGCCCGCAATCGTGGGCTCTTGGCGAGGCCCGAGCGCGCGCCCAGACTTTGGCTTTTCGCGGATGGGCCTGCTAGTTTTCCGGGCGCGATGCGAGCGAGCGGAGCGCAAGTGTCCGAGTGCGCGCGCCGGCAGAGGCTTGCTCGTTCGAGTCCGCTCCTGCTCGCCACTTTGGCACTCGGGCTGTCTTGTCAAAAGGGTGAGCAACCGCCGGAGTCCCGCGTTGCCGCCGCCGAGAGCCGCAATGCGCAGCGCGAGTTGCGCCAACTCGAGGCGGAGTGGACCGTCGCCTCTTCTCTCGAGCGCCAGAAGCTTCGCGCACGCCTCGAGGACTTCGTCCTCCGGTACCAGAACGATGCGAGCTCTGCGCGCGCGCGTCTGCTCCTGGCACGCTCGCTCTTGCTTGCCGAGCAAGCGAGTGCGGCCGAGCAGGCTCTTGCCCCCGTTCTAGCGCTGCCGGCCGGCCTCAGTCGTGACGAGGCGACGATCGTGCTGGCTGCGGTGCGCCACCAGCAGAAGCGAGACGAAGAAGCGCTGCAGTTGATCGAGCCGCTCGCAGGCAAGCTCGTCACCGACGAGGCGCGGCACGAGTTCTCCGAGGTGCGTGTGAAAGCCGCGCTGGCAGCGCGTCGCTGGCGCCTGGCGGTGGATACGATGGTGGCGTGGGTGAACGACGCCGGCGCGCGTGCAGACGAAGTTCGTCCCTGGGTCAGCCGAGCGCTGGTGCAAGTGCCGGATCAGGCGCTGTCGCGTGTGCTCGAGGACTGGTCTCAGACGCCCACCGAGAGCGAGGGGCGCACGTTCGTCACGGGCGTCATCGTTCATCACCTGGTGAAGCGCGCGCTGGAGACAGACGATCCGCGCCTCGCCCGCCACCTCCTGGCGCACTCGCCCACGTGGCTCCGCACCAGTGACGCCGCGGACGAGCTGTCGGTCCTCGCTAGTCGAGCGGAGGAGGTGGCGCACGTGACCGGACGCCTCGTGGGCGTGGTCGTGGGTGGACCCGACCAGATGTCGAAGGCGCGCAGCGCCGCGCTGGCCGCCGGATTGATGCAAGGGCTCTCGGCAAGGTCACCGGCGGGTGGGACGATCCGTCTCGTTTTCGAGGGAGCCGACGCGGGCATTCGGCCGGCCCTGGCGGCATTGCGCGGGCAGGGGGCCGTGATCTTGGTTGGGGCCACGGACCCGGTGTCGGCCTTGGATGCGCTGGGATTTGCCGAGTCGCGCCGGGTGCCGGTGGTCGTGCTCGCTTCGCCGCTAGAGTTCTCGGCCGAGCGCCTCGAGTACGGCTTCGACTTCGGCGCCGCGTTGGATGAGCAGCGAGCGGCGATGGAGGCAGCGCTCGGCGCCGCGAACCTGTCGCCGGCGGTGTTCGTGGGCCCACTCGACACACCCTGCCCGGCCTTCGAATCGCGACCAGGCGAATCCACGCTGCCGCTCGTGCAGTGGAAGGAACTCGGCGTGAAGGCGATCGGCCTTCTTGGCGATGCTCGCTGCGCCGAGCAAGTGATGAGCGAAGCAGCAGGGCTCCCTTCCCGACCTCGCTTCGTTCTCGGGCTCGAAGCGGGCACGGCGCTGCCGAAGGCGCCATCCGCTCGAGGCGCCGTGGCTCCCTTGGCATACGTCGCCGCCGGCAGCTTTCCGTCGTCGCAAGGCACGAAGTCGGACCGATTCCAGCCGGGGGAAGGTGCAGAGATGCGCGCTTCGGCCTCGTTCTTCGAAGCGCTGGGGCGCGACCTCGGGGCACTGCTCGCGGTAGCACTCGAGCAGGTGCCGACCTCGAGCGCCAGCGAACCCGAGGCGGTGCGTCAGCTGCACGATCGCGCACGCGACGGTCTCTTGCAGGCGAGCGCTCCCCTCGTGACCACCGCGCACAAGGGATTTCGAGGGCACCATCAGATCGAGCGCGAGCTCGGAGTAGTCGGGCTTTCGCCATGACGACGGGGCTCGAAATCGCGCTGCCCAGCGAGGAGGAGACCGTGCGCTTGGCTGAGCTCGTGGCCCCTCTCCTCGGGAGCGGCGACCTCCTCGTCCTGACCGGCGATCTCGGTGCCGGCAAGACATTCTTCGCCGGAGCGCTCTGTCACGCCCTCGGGGTCGACGAGGACGAAGCCATCACGAGCCCCACCTTCTCGCTCGTGAGCGAGTACGAAGGGAAGCTATCGATCTTGCATGCAGACCTTTACCGCTTGCGCAGCGAGGCCGACGTGTTCGAGCTCGGCCTGCTGGAGCGCCGCACCGAGGGAGCCCTCTTGTTGGTCGAGTGGGGGCTGGCCTTCGCTTCGGAGCTCGGCGGCGACGCAATCGAGATCGACTTCGGACTCGAGCCGCGCCGAGCGCGCTTTCCCGAGCATGGGCCGCGTTCGCTGCGATTCTTGGCAGAGTTGCAGGCACGTCGGCAGGCCGAGCGCGCTGGTTAGTCCGGCACCCGTGAGGGCCGCCTTTGGAGCTCGACTCGTCCCTGCGCGATGAGCGGGTGCCCCCACACCTTTCTGCCCATGATCAGCGTGCCCACGAACGTCTCCACGCAGAGCGCGACCCACGCGCCCAAGACACCATGCCCGGCGCGGACGCCCCAGACGTAGGTGAGCGGCGGCGTGAACACCCACGCGCAGAGGACCGTCACCCAGGCAACGAAGCGGATCGACGACACACCTCGCAGGATGCCCTTGGCCAGGTTGTAAAATGCATTGATGGTCTGAAGGGCGACGGCCAAAACGAGCGTCTGAGCTCCGAGTGTGATGACGGCGGCCTCGGAGGTGAAGGGGCGCACGAACAGCTCGGGGACCGAGAGAAACAGGCAGCCGAAGACCACCGAGTAGCCGCCGGCGAGGAGCATCCCGGAACGCACCAAGAGGACCAAGAGCTCCGATCGTCGTGCTCCCACGGCTTGCGAGACGAGAATGCACACCGCATCCGACAGGGCGATCAGCGGCAGGAACGAGAGCAGCGAGAGCTGCAGCACGATCTGATGCGCGGCGACATGCGTCGCGCCCACCTCGAGCAGCAGGAACGGCACCGCGGTGAAGGCAATCATGTCGAGCGTGCGCTCGATGCCCGTGGGAAGGCCACGCAGCGCCGAGCGCCAGGCGGTGCCGAACGAGCTCTCGCTCAGGTAGAACCCCTGCGGCCGCTGCAGAAGGAAGAGCAAACTGGTTTCGATCAGGGCCGAGGCGAGCGTGGCCCAGGCCGCGCCCGCGACTCCGAGGTCGAGGCCGAACACGAAGGCCGCGTCGAGCGGCACATGGATCACGTTGGCGATCAGCGTGGCCCTCATCGGTCCTGCCGAGTCGCCGCACGCCTGACGCCACTGAGCCAGCGCCTGGGTGAAGAGCACGAGCGGGCCGCTGAGGGCCCGGATCAGCATGTACTCTTGCGCCAGGCGCGTCGTTTCACCGCTCTTGGCAAACAGCGGTAAGGCGAAGGCGCCGATGACGGTCACGGCGACGCTCGCCACACCGAGGACCAGCGCCAGGCGGAGGAAGGCGCCGAGCTCGCTGCGCACGGTCCCGTGGTCACCCTGCCCGACCGCCTCACCTACGCGCACACGAGCCGACCCGAACACGGCAGTGCCGAACGAGAGCACCGTGAAGACGCCCATGCCGCCGAGGCCGACCGCGGCGAGCTCCGTCGATCCGAGCCAGCCGATGAACAGCGTGTCGACCAGCGTCATGGCGGTCACCGACAGCAGCGACACCACCATGGGCCCCGAAAGACGCAGCAGCTCCCGAAAAGGCCGCTCCGCCCACGTGAGGTGGCCTCTCTCCGAGAGTGGCTCGAGCGAGGCGGGGGGCGTGCTATCCATCGTGGGCCTCAGTAGTGGCCCATTGGAAGACGGAAAAGGGCTTCTTCGCGGCCCGCTCGAATTCCAGCCCGGATGAAGGAGCGTTCGCCTTCGGTGGGTGGGCTGCTTTGAGGTGAGGGGTCGTGATACCGTCGACGTCGAATGGGCGCTCGGCCGTTTGGCGCGGGCGCCCCCCTGCTTCGAGACAGCATGTCCAAGATGGCTTCTACGGTTGTTCGGCCCAGGGGGCGCACGCTGGGCGTGTGCCTCGCTCTCTCCACTGCGCTCTCGTTGGCGGCGCCGGCTCACGCCCAGAGCGAAGAAGATCGCGCCAACGCCCGCGCGGCCGCCGGTGCTGGCGCCGACGCGTTCGATGCCGGCAACTACCAGAAGTCAGCAGACTATTTCGAACGCGCGGAGTCGCTCGTCCACAGCCCGGTGCACCTCTGGTACATCGCGCGCTCGCTCAAGGAGCTGGGCAAGCTGGTGAAGGCACGTGAGCTCTGTATGCGCGTCGTGCGCGAAGGCACGAAGGGCGCGAGCTCGGGCGTGCTGGCCGCCAACGACGGCTGCCAGGACATTTTGAAGGAGCTCGAGGGGCGCATCCCCGTTCTCACCATCGAAGTCACCGGCCTCGAGCCGGGCGTGAAATATTCGGTGAAGCGCAACGGAGCGGACGTCTCGCTGGCGGTCGTCGGCATCCCGGCGCCGGTCGATCCAGGTGACTACACGGTGATCGGGCTTGCCGATGGCTTTCATGCGCCCGAGCAGAAGGTCACCCTGGCGGAAGGTGGTTCCGCGACGGTCACGCTCACCTTCCAGCCGGGAAGTCCCGTCGTGGCGCCGGTTGCGACCGAGCCCGCTCCCACCGAGCCCAAGGAAGAAGCGCCTGCGCAGGCCGACACGAGTGCTCCCCCCGAGGCCGACAAGGCGGGCGGGAGCGCGGCGCCGCCCGTCGCCTCGTACATCCTTTGGGGTGGTGGCTTGGGCGCGATCGCTTTTGGCGTCGTCATGGGCCTCGACTCCAAGAACAAGGCCGATCAGGTCGTCGAGCTCTGCGGCGGTTCGCCCGCAGCGTGCATGGTGAACCCTGGCAGCGACGAGGCCGACGAGATCTCCAACTTGAACAACCAGTCCGGCACGAGTCAGATCCTCTCCATCGTCGGCTACGGCGTGGGCGGCGCGGCGATTGCGACCGGTGTGGTGCTCTGGGTGCTCAAGATGAACCAGGGCAAGTCGGCTTCCGCCCACTACGAAGAGCCGCGCTTGCGGCCGGTGCTCGGCTTCGGCCACGTTGGCCTCAGCGGCACCTTCTGAGCGACTGCGCGTGCGCGGGCGCCGTGGTGGCCGCGCTGGCAGGGTGCTGAAGAAAGCACCCTGCCGACGAGAACACCCTGCTAGGGGTTGGAACGTCGGAAGGCGGGGGCGCTCTCGTCCATCGTCTCCGCAGAAGTTCCCGCAGAACGCGCCGTCGCGGGTGGGGCGGCGACTGCGCGCGCCGCGAGACGCCTGAAAAGAAGAGCCCCCGCGTGGCCGGGGGCCAGGCGGGGGCGGGCTATCGGGGAGTGCTCGTGGGAGCCAGAGCGGCGCGTCACGGACAGAGCGGCGCGTCACGGACGCGCCGCTCGTCGTCGGCTTACTTGACGATGATGTCGCGGCAGCCGGCGCAGCCCGGAGGTGCGTTCGGATCGGCGTCGTCGCATTCCTCTTCGTCCTGCTTCACGCCGTCACCGCAGTACTCGCCGATGGTGCAATCGGCGTTGCAGCGGTTGTGGCCGCCGGTGTTCTCGGCGTCGCCGTCGTCGCACTGCTCACCGGCAGCGATGATGCCGTCACCACAGATCGGCAAGCATTCGCTGCGCGCCGTGTTGAAGCCGGACAGCGTGAGCTGGAAGCTCGAACCCTCGGGCTTGCGCTCGGCGTGGAACACCTTGATCTCGTAGACGCCGCCGTCGACGAGGCCGAGCTCGGCCACGCTGGTCGTGCCGTTGGCCAGCGGCCCGCCCGGATCACCCTCGTCACCCGGATCGAGAGGCTGCGAGGTGGACCAGGTCACGCCGCCGTTGGCAGCAAAGGTGAACTGACCCGTGAGCGGTACGTGGATGCCACCGAGGTCGATCAGCAGGCGCCGGTTGACGTAGACGAACACGTCGTCGTCGCCGATGAAGCTGAATTCGGCCGCCATACCGTCCGTATACTTGAACCAGTAGGCGATCTCGGAGGTGAAGTGGAAGTTGTGGAGCGGCTGGTTGGGGCCCACCACGCCTGCGTCGCTGACGTCAGCAGGCGGCTCCCAAGGCCAACCGAGGCCCATGTAGACCTGAGCGGGGATCTTGGCGGGACCGCGCGTGTCCTGAAGGATGCCCGGGGTGTCGTCGATCGGGAAGAACAGCGGGTTGCCGTCGAGAGCCAGCTCCTCGCCGCCGAGGCAGTTCTGCGTGACGTCGAAGCTGCACGGGTTGCACATGTCGAGGCACGTGGTCATGCGCTCCTCGAGCGCTGCTTCGCACTCGGCCGTGCACTCCTCGGACGCGAGCTGGGCTGCTTCGAGAGCGGCTTCTGCCGCTAGGATGTCTTCCTCGAGGGCCGCGATGGCGTCCGGATCGGGAGTCTGCTGCTCTTCGGCCTGCCTTAGCGCCTCTTCCAGCTGATCCAGGGTCCTGCCCGCCTGGTTGACCGCTTCACGTGCCCCATTGCAGGTGTCCTCGGTGGGACCACAACGGAGCGCGCCGCCGGTGAGCGGCGCCGAGCCATTGCGCGCGCGCTCCAGGCAGCCCGCTTCGCAGGTCGTGTTGCCCAAGCCCTGCTCCGCCGGCGTCTTCACGTACGTGATGAACTGCTCGCCGTTTTCGCCGTAGCGGTTGACGTATCCGCCCTGGCCGTTGGCGTAGAGCATGATGTCGCCCACGACCATGGCGTTGGTGCCGTCGACGTTGTTGTACCACTGGTTGAAGCTCTCGGGCGACGTCACGTGCGAGAGCGCGGGCGATGCCAGGTACACGGGCTTGCCGTTGGCATCCAAGCGGTCGGTCACGATGCCGGGAGCAAAGCCGTCCATGTCGCCCTCTTTGTAGGGCGGCCAGAAGTCGGGATGACTCTCGTTGAAGTCGCGGAAGATGATGGGCAGCTGCAGCGTGCACGCGTCGCCCTCGCAGGGGGGAGCCTGCGAGCAGATGTAGCCGGGCTCCTGCTGGCAGGTGCTGGAGCAGCCGTCGTCGTCGATGCCGTTACCGTCGTCGCACTGCTCGTCGCCGATGATGAGACCGTCGCCGCAGCTCGAGGTGCAGCCATTGTCGGTGCAGCTCGGCTCGGCCTGACAGATCACGCTGCAGCCGTCGAAGGGCTGGCCATCGGCAGCTTCGCACGTCTCGGAGCCTTCTTGCGCGCCGTCGCCGCACTCGGTCTGTCGGCACACGCTGGGCGAACCATCGCAGGTCCAACCGAGCTCGAACTTGCAGTTCGCGGAGCAGCCATCGGCGGCATCGAAATTGCCGTCGTCGCACTGCTCGGGGAAAACGACGGTACTGTCGCCGCACTTGGCGAATGCGCGGCACGGCTCACCTGGGTCGGGACAAACCCAACCGGGCTCGGTGTAGCGACAGTTGGACCCGCAACCATCGAGGCTCACCATGTTGCCGTCGTCGCAAGCCTCGTCGTCGTCGAGGATGCCGTCTGCGCAAGACGCCGTGGGTGGTGCATCGATCACCTCATCGGGGATCTGATTGGTGAATCCACCACTGGCACTGCCGTCGAGGCTGATGCCACCACCGCCGCTGCCCGTGGGCGAGTCGGTGCTGCCATCCGCGCCGTCGTCAGGTCCGCTTCCCGCGGAACACGCGACGGCGAGTGCCAAGCCGGCAAGAGAGAGAACTATCTGTAAGGAGGTCTGCGATTTGAGAAGCATGGCCAATGTCGTCGAGGGAGGTGGGTCTTCTGGGCGGGAGATCGGGATCGAACGAGCGAGACTCGGCGGGCGAGGAAATCTCGATCACTCTACTATCAGGAGAAGGCAGCCCGCGCACTCCGCAGGACGGTTCGGATCGGCGTCATCGCACTCTTCCGCTTCTTCCTGAACGATGCCGTCGCCGCAGTACGGACCAATTGTGCAGTCTGCATTGCAACGGTTGTGGCCGCCCGTGTTTTGCTCGGCGCCGTCGTCACATTGCTCGCCCGCTGCAATGATCGCGTCCCCGCAGATCGGCGTGCACTCGCTACGGGCTGCATTGAAGCCCGACAACGTCAGCTTGAATGACGAACCGGTAATCTTGCGTTCCGCGTGAAATACCTTGAGCTCGTAGACGCCCCCGACCTCCAGCCCGAAGGCTGCCGCCGTCGAGGTACTGGTGACCGGATCGCCCAGCTCATCGACCCCGCTGACCAGGTTGATGCTGCCGTCCGCCGCCAGGTTGAAGGAGCCCTCCATCGGCACGTGGAGGCCGCCGAGGTCCACCGCCAGCCGCTGGTTCACGAACACCCAGACGTCGTCGTCGCCGACGAAGGTGAGGTTGGCGGTCATGCCTTCGGTGTACTCGAACCAATAGGCGATCTCGCTCGTGAAGTGGAAATTGTGCTGCGTAGCAGCCGGGCAGCCGACCTCATCGGACACGCCCGCGTCGCACGCTTCGTCCTCCCAGTGCCAGAGTCCGCCGTAGACCTGCTCGGGGATGCGGGCGCCGGAGGTGCCTCCCCCGGCATCGGGCAGCGCGCTCGGATGTCCGTCGAGCGGGAAGAAGAGCGGGTTACCGTCGATGTAGATGGGATCGACGCTCACCGGGTATTCGGCGCAGGTACGCGTGTCGCCGTCGGCGCCGTCCCAGGGTTCGCAGTTCGGGTGGCAGACGCTGTAGCCGTCGGGGCAGGCCTCACAAGCGTCGACCTGGTCGGCGCACCACTGGACGCCAGCCGGTGGGGGCGGGCGCTGGAAGCGGTCACCTTCGTTATTGAGGCGGTTCACGAAGCCGTCCCCACCGTTGGGGAAGAGCACGATGTTGCCGACGATCTCCACGTTCTCGGCGGTCTTGGTGAACCATTGGCCAAACGAAGTGGCGGAGCTGATGCAGGCTTCTTCCGGATTCGAGGCCAAGGTCGGCTTGCCAGCCGTGAGGGCGTCCGCCCCGATGCCTGGCATCGCTGCATCGCCGCCGATCTCGTCGTCGTCGATGCCATCGATGCCGGTACATTCGACGCCAAAGTCTGGGTGAGCGGCAGTGAAGTCGCGATAGATGATGGGCAGATCGAGCGTGCAGTCCTCGCCCGTGCAGGGCGGCGGCTGCACGCAGTCGTAGCCAGGCTCTTCTTGGCAGGTGGCCGAGCAGCCGTCGCCATCGAGGCCGTTCCCATCGTCGCAGGCTTCGGCGCCGATGATGAGTCCGTCGCCGCACACCGACGTGCAGCCCTCGCCCGTGCACGCCGGCTCCGCCTGGCAGCTGATGCCACAGCCGTCGAAGGGTAGGCCGACGCTCTCCCCGTCCTCGTTTTCTTCGCAGGTTTCAGAGCCTTCTTTGGCGCCATCGCCGCAGACGGTTTCCACGCACGTGCTCGGCTCGCCGTCGCACGTCCAGCCAATCTCGAACTTGCAGGTAGGGGAGCACCCATCTAGTGGTAAGACGCCGGCGTCGTCACACTGCTCGGGGAAGATGACGATGGCATCCCCGCACTTGGCGATGGCGCTGCACAGCTGGCCTGGGTCTGCGCAAACGTAGCCCGGCTCGACTCTGCGGCAGTTCGACGCGCAGCCGTCGCCATCGTCCTTGTTCCCGTCATCGCAGGCCTCGTCCGGATCACGAGTGCCATCGGCGCAGTTGGCTGTGGCGGGCGGTTCGAGGATCGTCCCACCCGAGCCGATCTCGAAGCCGCCGCTGCCGGAGGTCGTGCCGCCGCTGCTGCCGGACGTGGTGCCACCGCTTTCGCCTTCGTCCGTCGTGCCGTCCTGTTCTCCGGCACCACAGGCGAATCCGGCCAGCGCAAATGCTGATGAAAGGAAGAGCAGTCGGATGGGATGGGACAAGGTGGCCTCCTCTGGTTCTTCGGCACTCTCAATCAACCATGATTAGACGGCAGCCGGCACAAAGAGCTGGCTTGTCGGGGTCGGCATCGTCGCATTGTTCCTCTGGCATCTGCACAATTCCATCACCGCAATACGCGCCGATGGTGCAGTCACCGCTGCAGCGGTTGTGACCGCCAGTGTTGTTCTCCTCACCATCGTCACACTGCTCACCAGCCGCGATGATGCCGTCTCCACAGGTGGCCACGCACTCGCTGCGCGCACTATTGAAGCCCGACAGGGTGAGTTTGAACGACGAGCCGGTCACCTTGCGCTCGGCGTGGAATACACGCACCTCGTACACGCCCCCGTCCGCGAGGCCGAAATCACCCACCTCGGCCGTCTCCGTGATGGGCATGCCGCCCGTGTTCAGTCCATGCACCATGCGGATGCCGCCATCGGCATCGATGGTGAAGGAGCCCTCGTGGGGCACGTGCAGGCCGCCCAGGTCCACCGCCAGGCGACGATTCACGTAAACCCACACATCGTCGTCGCCCACGAACGTCAGGTTGGCGGTCATGCCCTCCTGGAACTGGAACCAATAAGCAATCTCGGACGTGAAGTGGAAGTTGTGGAGAGGCGCGGTGCACGGGTCGCCCTCTTCCAGCTCCGGGTTCTCCCACTGCCAGCCGCCCTGGTAGACCTCGTTCGGGATCTTGGCGCAGGACATGCCGCCGCCCGTATCGGGGAGCGCATTTTCAGCGTCGTCGATGGGCAAGAACAGCGGGTTGCCGTCCATCGCTTCGAACGTCTGTGAGCAGCCCCGCGCCGCGTCGTAGGTGCACGGGCGACAGTCGGTGTCGTTCTGTTCGCAGCACTCGTGGCTCGCCAGACCGTCGCAGCAACCTGCCTCGTCGCAGATGGTGTTGGCCTGCTGCGCTTCGTTGATCATGGCCTGCCAGGGCTCGCCGCTGGGACCCCAGCGGTTGACGAAGCCGCCGTCACCGTTGTCGTAGAGCTTGATGGTGCTCACGATTTCGGCGTTGCTGTCGCTCTTGGTGAACCATTCGGCGAACGACGCCGCCGAATCGATGCAGACGTTCATCCCGTTCAGGAGCACAGGCTTGCCGAGGTCGCTCAGCCGATCCTCCGCTACTCCGGGCACCTGGGCGCCGCAGTTCACGCCGAAGTCCGTGTGGGCCGAGGTGAAGTCGCGGAACACGATGGGCAGCTCGAGCACGCAATCTGCTCCTGAGCAGGGCGCCGGCTGCGCGCAGTCGTAGCCTTCTTCTTCCTGGCAGGTGGCCGAGCAGCCGTCGCCAGCGGTTGCGTTTCCGTCGTCGCACTGTTCGTTCCCGAGCACGAGGCCGTCACCACAGGCGGAGCTGCAGCCTTCGTCGGTGCAGACGGGCTCGGCCTGACAGGTCAGGCTGCAGCCGTCGAACGGCATGCCGTCATCGCTCTCACAGGTCTCGGCGCCTTCCTGGACGCCGTCCCCGCAGACCGTCTCGCTGCAGACGCTCGGAGAACCATTGCACGTCCAGCCGACCTCGAACTTGCAGGTGGCGCCGCAGCCGTCCCCCGTCTCGACGCCGCCGTCGTCGCACTGCTCGGGGAACACCAGCTTGCCGTCACCACACTTGGCAAACGGTCGACAGGGCTGACCTGGGTCCGGACAGACGAATCCAGGCTCCACGTAGCGGCAGTTCGGTCCGCAGCCATCGTCGCGCTCCATGTTGCCGTCGTCGCAAGCCTCGTCGCGGTCGACGACACCGTCGGCGCAGGTGGGCGTCGGCTCCTCGTCGATGGGTAGGCCGCCGCTACCGCCCGTGCTCAGGTTGAAGCCGCCCGAGCCCGTGTCGGAGCCACCAGTCGCCGTGCCGCCGCTGCCGTCTTCTCCGCCATCCGTTGGGGGGGCGGCGGTGCAGGAGGTGGCCGCCGCCGCGAGGGCGAGCAGCGTCAACACAAGAGAGCTGCGAAGGGTCATGGTCGCTCTTGCGCCTGAGTGGGCGCTAACTTCACGCGAGGTGGCGGTGGCTGCGGTCTCGCGTCGTCCAAGAGCAACTCAGCGGGGGCCGCTCCATTTCAGAAGCAACGAACGTGCCGCTCGAGCCACGTCGACGCCGCCCTGTCCGCGCCAGAGCGCGGGTGGCCCGTGATTCAGTCGAATCACAATATTCTCTTGGCGACGGATTGGGCCATCGGTCGCGGTGGCCTCGTGCCCCGGGGCTGTGAGCTGCGGTCAGGCGCTGAGCTCGAGCATCCGCTCGAGGGGACGGCGCGCGCGCTCGCGGAGCACTGGATCGAGCTCCAGGCGAGGCTCGAGGTCGCGCAAGGCCAGGTACACCTTCTCCGGTGTGTTCAGGCGCATGAAGGGACACTCATTGCAGTGACAGCTCTCCTCCTCAGGGGGAGCGGCGATGAGCTGCTTGTGAGGGGCGACCTTCTGCATTTGGTGCAAGATGCCGCTCTCGGTCGCGACGATGTAGGCCGGAGCGGCGTCCGTTTCGACGTAGCGCAGGAGCGCTGCCGTCGAACCAATGAACTCGGCCTCGGCCAGCAGGGCCTCCTCGCACTCGGGATGAGCGATGATTTTGGCCTCGGGATGGCGCAGCTTGAGCGCCAGCAGGCGCCGCATGCTGAAGGTCTCGTGGACGATGCAGCTGCCTTGCCAGAGAATCATGTCGCGCCCGGTCTTCTTGATCAGGTACTTGCCGAGGTTGCGGTCCGGCGCAAAGAGGATGGGCGTGCCCTCGGGTACGGACTGCACCATCTTCTCGGCGTTCGACGAGGTGCAGATGAGGTCGCTCTCCGCTTTCACCGCGGCGCTGCAGTTGATGTAGCTGATGGCGAAGGCGCCCGGGTGGCGCGCTCGCCAGGCGCGGAAGCGGTCGGGCGGACAGCCGTCCGCCAGGGTGCAGCCGGCAGCCATGTCGGGCACGAGCACGATGCGCTCGGGGTTCAGAATTTTGGCTGTCTCCGCCATGAAGTGCACGCCGGCAAAGAGGATCACCTCGGCATCGGTCTTCTTTGCTGCCTGGGCGAGCTGCAGCGAATCGCCGACGAAGTCGGCGAGCTCCTGGATCTCGCCCTCCTGGTAGTAGTGGGCCAGAAGTACGGCGTTCCGCTCTCGCTTGAGACGGCGGATCTCGGCGTCGAGGTCCTGGCCCCGGATTTCGAGTGGCGCGTTCATGACGGCGCTGATCTAGCAGGCTGCGAGGAAAAGCAAGCGAGCGCCGCGACGCCGCCGCTCACCCGTCCGGTTTGGCACGGTTTTCTGGCACACTCCGGGCGCCCATGTCCGACCGAGGCCGTCGTCTTGCGACCATCAGTGGCAGTCTGAGCGGGCTTCTCGCCGTGGGGCTCGCCGTGGCCGCCTTCCGGACGAGCAGCGAGCTTGCGCTGGCTCAGGCTTCCGACAGCTTGCTCGACGTGGTGGGAGCCTTCGTCTTGGCCTGGACCGTCACCATCGGCCAGACCCCGCGCGATCCGGGTCACCCGATGGGTCACAGTCGCGCCGAGGCACTGGGAGCGCTCGGTATCGCCAGCTTGTCGACCTTGCTTGCGTTCGAGGTGGGGCAGAGCGCCATCCTGGCTCTCGTCTCGGGGCGTACGCCGAGCCTCGAGCTGCCTCTCTTGGTGGCGCTCTCGGTCAAGGCACTCGTGAAGAGTGGCGTGTGGTTCCTGGCGCGGCAGAGCGACAGCCCTGCGCTCCGCGCGCTGACCGTCGATGCCAGAAACGACGTGGCGGTCGGCATCGTCAGCATCGGCGGGTTCCTCTTGGCCCGCCAAGGGGCACCAGCCGTCGACGCTTGGCTCGCGATCCCTCTGGCAGGGTGGATCGGCTGGTCGGGGGTTGGTCTGGCGCGCGACAACGTCAATCTGCTGATGGGCGGCGCGCCGCCGCCCTCGCGCCAGGCGGAGCTTCACCATCTGGTGCACCACATTCCGGGGGTCCTGGCCGCACGGGACCTGCGCGCTCACTTTTTGGGACACAGCTTGGCCGTTCACGTCGACGTCGAGGTACCGCCGAACCTCAGCGTCGGCGAGGGCTACGACCTGGCTGAGCGCGTTCGTCTAGTCTTGGAAGCGGAAGCCGACGTACTGTCAGCCAGTGTGTTGATCGTCCCGGCCCGATTGGCGGAGGCCCGCGCATGAGAGCAATCCGTCTCTGCGCGCTCGCCCTGCTCCTGGGAGCGCTCACGAGCGGCGGCGCTGGGGCCCGCGAAGCGCCCCTCCGTTTTTATCCGCTGGCGGCCTTTCAGGGCGAAGGAGATGCCATTCAAAGTGGCGTGCGCACGTCGCGCGCGCCAGACGGTACGGTGCGGGTCGCCGAGGAACGGTTCGAGTCCGGCGGCATCCCGCGTGGAGTTCCAGTGCCCCCGGAGCTGGGTGGCGGCTTCTTGTTCTTCCAGCCACTCGGCACCGGCAGCGGTGCCGGCACTGCGCTCTATCGGAGCGAGCGATGGACCGGTGATTTGCGGCCGCTCGGCACCGTGCCCTTCGTGGTGACCGCAGTGGAACCCGGTTTCGATCGGTTCTACGTGCTCGGTGCCGGTCGGGCGATCGCCCTCGATCCCGAGACAGGGACGTACCTCCCACTCGATCCGCTGCCCCCGGTCGCCACCATCCTGCATTTGAGCTTCGACCAAGCAGGCAGCGCGACCCTCAATGCGCCCATCGTCGGCACTCTGCGCACGACCGACTCGGGGCTCGGTTGGGAGCGTTGGGCGGAGGACGTTCCCATGGCAGCGGCGCCGCCAGTGCCGCGCTTTCGCATCCTCGCACCGCAAGGAGGCAGCGGGGCTGTACCCAGCCAGACCGGTATCACGCTCAACCTGAGGTCGGACGGTAGTCCGGCGCTTTTCCTGCAGGGTGAGCAACTTTTGGACGATGCGACGTGGAGCGGATTGCCGCATCAGGGTTCGCTCGTGGAGAGAGCCGTGCTGCGCGGGGGCACCGTGGCTGATCACCGCGTCGTGGCGCTGATCGATGGCGAGCGCGTGACGTTCGATCCAGCGCAGGGAAAGCTCACACGGGAGGCCGAACCGGGCCTCGACGCCCGGGCACGCTGCCAAGCGCTCGCCCTGGGCGAGATTCCCCAGGAGCGCCTGCGCACAGGTGTCCTCTGGTTCGCGTGTCGAGCCGAGCCGACGAAGCTCGAGCTTCGCGCTTACGCCGTGGGCGAGCGAGGAGCATCGGCCGCCCACCAGCCGACGTCGCTCGGCTTGGTGCGACGAGAGTCCTTTCCCCGCGGAACGCGCGTGGCGGCAGCAGGTCGCCTCGGCGTGTTGCTGGAGCTTCATCCTTCGTCTGCTGGCGGGCGTGAGCTCTGGCTGGTCACGCGCCACGAATCGAAGCGACTCGCAGCGCCGCAGCGCCGCGGCGCCGAGACGGAGACGTTCGCCGTCGGCGGCTCGTCCGTGCATCGCATTTCACTGCTCGAGGATGGGAGCATTGCCAGCGATCGACTCGACGCGTCCGAGCCGCGCAGGCTACATCGGATTCACCGCGAACAAGAACTCGAGGCGCTGGTTTTGGCAGGAACTTGGCTGCCTGGTGCCACCGTCTTCGAAGAAGGCATTTCGTTCTGGGCGGTGCGTGGCGAGTCGTACGTTGGCGTGCGTCTCGAGCGGGATGGGAGTCGCGCTCGGGTGGGCGCCATCCAGCGTCCTCTGCGGCGCGCCTTCCTTTCGGGCAGTCGCGCGCTCGCCTGGGGAGCTTCGGGGTTTGCGCGCATCAGCGTCGACCAGGGCATGACCTTCGCAGAGGTCGAGTACCCCTTCGTCAGTGGCGACCTGGACCCGAGCGCCATCGTCAGCTCCGAGCAGGCGCTCGAGCTGGGTTGTGGCCCGGCTGGGTGCTCGCTCGGCACCTGGCTGTCCGTGGGCTGGGACGCGCAGGGTGGAGCCAAGCAAGCGACGACACCACCGCGTACACCAGTGCCGCCCCTCGGCGGCGGCCGGTACCGCTTCATCTGCACGCCCACGGGCGACACCTCCGCGCCGGCCGTTCGGAGCGACGAGCGTCTCCAGGGCGAAGGTGCGGAGGCCGGGAAGGCCACGGTCCCGCCGTTCTGGGAACGCGCCGCTCCGCGTCCGGCGCCGTTCGAAGTCATTCACTCCGTCGGCGATCAACGTGGCTTGGCGCGCCTCTACGCGCTGGGGCCCGCAGAAGGCCATTGGGGAGGCCGTGGTCGGGCCCGCGTCGTGTTCCGCTCTCCCTTCAGCGTCGACCAGGAGCTCGAGTCGGCTGCCACGAGTGATCTCTTCACCGACGCCGTGGACGCACAAACACGCCTTGGCCTGCTCGATCGCATGACGCAAGTCGTGGAGACGGAGCTCGACCCAGGTGGCGAAGCGGGTGTGATGCTCGTTCGAGCGCGCCAACAAGCGACACTCTTGGCGTTCTCGGAGGAGGCTGCAGTAGAGCGGTTCGACGTACCGGAAGAGCTTGGGCTGACGTCGCTCTCGGGCGCCGTCTGGTCTCGTGGCCGCTTTGTCGTTGGACACGTGGCAAACGGCGAGTTTCGGATTCTGGAGTTTGGCGAGCACGCGCCGAACCTGCTCGGATCGTTTCCGCTCGGCGCCACGGGACCACGGGACGCCATGTTGACGCGCACCAGCAAAGGAGAGCTCGGAATCGCCATCGATGGCGACCTCGGCCTCCTCGTCTATCCCGTATCGCCTTTCGGCGAGCTTGGAGACGCTCTCTTCGAGCCCTTTCGTGGTTCCAGGCCGCCGGAGTGCTCTGCAGCCGCGGCGGGCTTCTTGGTGGTGAAAGAGCTCGGCATCTCGCCCTACGTCGAGGTCGCTGGCGAAGAGCTCGACGTGGGGCGCGTGGTTCTGCGTCGACTCGTCGGCTTCGGACCAGAATGCATCGACGCCGTGGCAGCCGACACCCGCGAACCCTGGGCGGCCAGCCTCGGGGGCGGGACGGTACGCAAGCCGGGCGGTACGCTGCTCGTCGCCACGGACCGAGCCAGCACGGGGCGGCGAGTCGGCCTTTCCTGCCACTGACCGCCCCACCCTGAGCTGCGTGGTCGGTGGCGGAGTGATTCACGGGCGGAGTGATTCACGGGCGGAGTGATTCACTGGCCGAGCCAGTTCACTGGCCGCCGGCGAGCTCGCTGGCGCGAGCGCTGGCTGCCAGCACGGCTTCGATGAGCGCGGCGCGAAAGCCGGCGGCTTCGAGCTCCCGGACGCCGGCAATGGTCGTGCCGCCTGGGCTCGTGACGGCGTCCTTGAGCTCGGCTGGATGCTTGCCCGTGGCCAGCACCATCTGTCCGCTGCCACGGACCGTTTGTGCCGCCAGGCGCAGCGCCACATCACGGGGCAAGCCGGCATGCACGCCAGCATCGGCCAAAGCCTCGATTGCCAGGAACACGAAGGCCGGGCCACTTCCCGAGAGCCCCGTGACCGCGTCGAGCAGTCGCTCGGGCACCACTTCGACCGTGCCGACGGCGCGGAACAGCGCCTCGGCAGCCGCTACGTCGTCTGCGCTCGTGAAACGTCCTCGGGCGATGCCGGTCGCGCCGGCGCCGACGAGTGCTGGCGTATTCGGCATGGCGCGGACGACGCGCGCTCCGCTGCCCAGTCCATCCTCCAGCGTTTGCGTGGTGATGCCGGCGGCAATGCTGATCCAAAGCCGATCGTGCGCGTGCGCGCTCACCTCTGCCAGGAGGCCATGGACGCTACCTGGTTTGACGGCGATGAAGACGACGGAACACTCGGACACGAGCTCCACCGTGGACACGGCGCGTCCGCCGACTTCTCGCGCGAGCGCTGCGCTCCGCTCCTGGACGACGTCCGAGAGCGCAATCTGGGCCCCCGGCAGGCCTTGCGCCACGACGCCGCGCACGAGGGCCGAGGCCATGTTGCCGGCCCCCAGAAAGCCGATAGAACCCGAGATTCGTGCCAGTTCCGACATTGCGCCCGGGAGCGTACAGCTAAAATCAGTTGCGCTCGATCCTCCATTCGCCCATCTGCCTGCTGCCTGGCGCGTGCGGGGGTCTGCCGGGGGCCGACCGTGATTCGTCCCGCTCTGGAACCGGCCTCTATCGTTTCCGGGGCGCTGGGGCGCACGCTCGTGTACGCTTGCGGATCGTGGAAGGCGATGGTCAGGAAAAGCGGAGCGCGGAGCGGACGCCGATCGAGCTCAAGGTGAGCTACAAGCGCGTCAACTCGTTCTTCGCGGACTACACCAAGAACATCTCGCGCGGCGGCACGTTCATCGGCACCGAGCGGCCGCTCCCGATGGGCACCGAGTTCGTGTTTGCCCTCGACGTTCCGGGGCTGGACGGCCCCCTGCGCATTCGTGGCAAGGTGATTTGGATCACCGAGGCCGTCGATGCGACCAAGGCGAACCCTGCCGGCATGGGCATCGAGTTTCAGTACCGGGACGACCAAGACCGCCGGGATACGGAGGCCGTCGTCGAACGACTGCTCGCCCGCGAGCTCGGCGAGCATCTGGCGACCGGTCTCTTGGGGCGTCGCCCTCAAATGTAGGTTCGCGCGCGCGTCGAAAGCTCGGCCCGCAGCGGGAGAGGGCCTTCCCGCGCGAGCCGTCTGGTCGGCCGTGAGCGTGCCGAAGAGGGCACCCTGCCGAGGAGCACCACCGTGCCCGTTCTCGCTCGGCTTTGCCGCGCGGAGAAGCACGCAGCAGGCTGCCGAGCAGGACTTGCTCAGCGCCCTGTCAGAACGCGGAGGTTTGCGTCAGATCGGGCAGCGTGAGGCCGGCAGGAAGCGCGGGCTTTGGTCTGCCAGCCGCGGCGGCCACGAGGTCTTGCGCAATGCGCACCTCGACCAGATCGATGGCAGGACCGCGAGCGACCTTCTCGAGTTCGGCAGTTTGCGGCGCCCCTGCCTGGAGCGCGAGCGCCTGATAAAAGGCCGCTTCAGCTCGCTCCGCGGTGGTGCGGGCGGCCTGCCCGAGTGCGGCAGCGTCGAGCTGGCCCAGCGCAAACTGGCGCAACGTTGCCGGCCAGCCTTCGACGTCCGTGGCCTCCGTGAGCAGCCGGCCAGGCAGAGGATCGTGCTGTTCGGCCAAGCGCTTCTCGAGCAGCGTCTGCCAAAGCGCGATGTAGACGAGATCTTCGCTCGGCAAGCTGAACTGCTGGGCTGCCTCCGTCGCACGTCGCGCTAGGCGCAGGTCGCCGCTCGTGAGCGCACTCCGAGCCATGTCCGTGAGCGTCATGGCCAGCTCTTCCGCGCTTGCGCGGCTGGACTCCAAAGCGCGCTCGAAGCTGGCGCGCGTCTCACGCACGAGACCGTAGCGTTCGAGGATACGCCCGAGCTGACGGTACGTGGCCGACTCGGGGATTTCTGCGAGCTTCATCTCGTGGGCAGTCAAAGTCCGCCGGAGCGCCGTCTCGAGTGCAGCCTCCGCGCGCGCCACGTCTTTTTGTTGGAGTTCCACCTCGTAAGAAAGCTCTGCCGCGCGTGCTTCGAGCAACACGTCGCCGCTCTTCTGTGAGCGTTCCAGTACCTGGCCGAGCGCTTGCCTTGCCAGCGTGAGGTCTCCCTGCTGGCGGGCGACCTCTGCCAGGCGCAGCCACGTCTCGGCGGGTGCACGCTTCCCTGTGGCTACGCGCAGTAGCGTGAGCGCCCGCTCGGGATACCCGGCGCGGATCTCGAGCGCGGCCATGACGTCATGAGGGGCGCCGCTACCGCGGGCGGTCGAGGGGCTCGCTTCGAGCAGCGTCACCAGCGGGCGTGCTTCTGCGAACGCCTGGCGAGCTGCTTCGATCTGCTCGGTTTCTCCGAGCTCGAGGAGACAGCGCATCACCAGCGACACCGACCAAGCCACAGCTTCAACGGCTGTTTCGCTGGTGGCCGCTTGGGCGAGCACGCGAGCCGAGACTTCCGGCATACCGAACTCGGCCAGCAGCATGGCGATCGGCATGACGTGCTCGAACTCGCTCGAGCTCGCGCGATAGAGGCCAATGGCGGCCCAGAGTGCGCCTGCATCGGCTGCGTACTGGGGCAGAGCTTGAGGTTCGTCCTCGCGGCGGCGCGCTTCGTCCAAGAGTTGGAAGAGCGAGAGCCAGGCCCTGGGCGCGTTGCGCTTCTCGGCATCGACGAGCAGACGACGAATGTCTTCCGGGAGCGCGCGCGAGAGGTCGTGCTCCTTCAGCGTGGCGACCACTCGGCCCGGCTGAGAATGCCTGAGCGAGAGCGCCATGAGTGCGGGAGCGCCGGTACGAATGGCCCGGTAGGTCTCCATCGCTTCCTCGCGATCTTCGTCCTCCATGCTCTCGCCTTCGGTCGCGGAGACGTGCGAGACGGCAGCCTGGATCCAGGCAACCACGGCGGCTTCCGCATTGGCGAGCGGTGCTGGGCTGGGTTCGATCAGTGAAAAAGACAGGTCGTGTCGGGCTTTCTCGCCGAACTTCTTGAGCGGCGAGTCGGTCTGGGCCAGGCCGAACTTGGCAATGGCGCCCAGGTGTTCGTCGATGTCGGCGCGTACCGAGGGGCGGGAGTCGAACTCACGCGCCCGACGGTACAGCGCTTCGGCACGGCCGGAATCGCCGATCCGGGCAGCACGGTGAGCGCCTTGCAAGAGGGCCTCGCTCTGCCCACGCAGCGCCGGCACCACCGCGTCGTCAGCCTGCAAGAGGAGCAAGGCGCCGGTGAGGACGTCTTCCGCGGCGCGTTCGTGGCCACGCTCGAACAGCGCGCGCGCTCGCTCGAGTTGGTGTCTGACGATGCCGGCCAACTGCAGCTTGGCGGACTGCCCCCGGTCGCTGCTGGCCAGCGTGGCCTGCGCGGTCGCCGCGAACCGCTCGTCGGAGATGACGGGCGCCTCGGCGGTGTCGGCCACCGGGGCGCTGGGCGCGGGACGCGCCTGCCCGGCACAGGCCAAGCTGACGAGGCCAAAGCAGAGGACGGTCCAGCGCGAACCCCAGGTTTTCCGCGCGCGGTCGATGGTTCGCACAGGGCGGCTTTTATCGCGCGGCCGCCGCAGAAACCAGGCTAGGTGGCCGCGGCGACGAGGCCGCGCAGTCCCGCCCACATCAGAGCCCCCCCGTGGATCTCCCCGCTGTCGCCGGGTGGGGTGGCCGCGGCGGGATTTTGCTACGATGCTCTGCTGGATGAGCGAGGAGGACCCAGAGGTACCGCCCTCCGGGGGTGCCGAGGAATCGGACAGCGATCGGGAGCGCGCCCTCGCCGCGCCTGCCGGCGTGCCGCCCGAGCCCGAACCCAGCACCAGCACGAGCGGCCTCGTGGGGCTCACGGGTACTCCCGACGGCACGACCGGCGCTCGCCACGGCACCGGCAGTGAGTCTGGGCGCAGCATCGGGCAGCGGCGGACCTCGGCGCTTTCGTCGGCGCCGAAGCAGATCGGCGATTTCGAGGTCGTCCGGCGCTTGGGCACGGGCGGTATGGCCGAGGTGTTCCTGGCCAAGAAGCGAGGCGCTGAAGGCACCTACAAGTTGCTCGTCCTCAAGCGCGTGCTGCCCGACTACGTCAGCAGTCGACGCTTTCGCGTGATGTTCGCAGACGAGGCACAGCTCGCGACACGGCTGAACCACCCGAACATCGTCCAGATCTACGACTTCCAGGATTATGGCGACGAAGGCCAGCTGCTCAGCATGGAGTACGTGGATGGGCCCGATCTTCGCGCGCTCACCAAGGCAGCCAAGGCGAAAGGCGAGCGTCTACCCCCCCCTGTGGCGGCGTACATCGTGCTCGAAGTGGCCAAGGGCCTGCACTACGCCCACGAGCGCAAGGACGAACGCGGCGCGCCGCTCGACATCGTGCACCGCGATGTGTCGCCCCAAAATATCCTGCTGAGCTACGACGGCGCGGTCAAAGTTGCCGACTTCGGCATCGCCAGCGCCAATCTCTTCCGCGAAGAAGAAGGCGTGCTCAAGGGCAAGACGGGCTACATGTCGCCCGAGCAGGCCGCCGGGCAGCGCGTCGATCGGCGCACCGACATCTACTCGCTCGGCGTGATTCTCCACGAGCTCCTCACGGGGCGCCCGTTGCACGGAACACTCGAAGGCGATGCCTTGCTCGAGGCGGTGCGCGGGGGACAAGTCGAACCGCCCAGCACTTACGCCCTCGGCATTCCGAGCGAACTCGACGACATGACGCTGAAGGCGCTGGCTGTCGAGCCCGCGCAGCGCTTTCAAACGGCGCGCGACTTCTCGGTGGCTCTCGGACGCGCGCTGTTCCAGATGGGTGAGATCGTCGACGCGCACGTGCTCGAGACGATCATCGTAGCGCTGCTCGGCGAGCGGGCGCCCGATGGCGCCACCGAAGCGCTCGGTCACGACGGCACCGGCGAGTCGCAAGGTGGCAGCGCGCCGATCGACGCCGCCGAGGGCACGCCGGTGGAACCCCTGCTCGCAGGCCGTGAGGCTGGGCGCGAAGTGCGCCACGTGGCCGTGGTGTCTTTGGGGCTGACGGGGCACACGCAGCTTGCAGCGCAAATTGGCCAGGAGGCGGCGCTCGCAGCCTTCGAGCGCTTGGTGTCGACGCTCGACGCCATCGCGTTCAAGCGCAACATGCGTGTGCACTGGCAGCGCGACGAGGTGGGATTCCCCGTGCACGCTCACGCCGTCGCCGGCTTGCTGTCCAATCCTACGAGCGCGGCAGCAGATGCCGTCTGGTTTGCCGTGGACGTGCACGACGGTGTCGGAGCTGCTCGCTACGACCTCGACGCAGAGTTCCGAGCACGGATCGGTATCGTGCGCAGCTTGGCGAGTGGCCGCCGTGATCCGTCTGGGCACCTGATCGATCACGAGCTGCCGGAGGGCGCCCTCGTACTGGCCGAGCTTCTGCGTCGCCGCGCGGCGCCGGGCGTCAGCCTGGTGGCGGGAGGGCTCTATCGTCTGGTACGGCGCGACTTCCTGTGGGGCGACGCTCCCACGATCGAGCCCGACCAGGGCGACGTGCCGGATTTGCCACCGCGCATGCGCGTCTACCAGCTCCTGCGCGGTCTGACCCGCGAAGAAAAGCTGGAAGAAGTCGCGGCTGCGCCGAACGAACTGATCGGTCGCGATGCCGAGATCGCGGACTTGCATGCGGCCTACTTCCGCGTCGTGGGCCAGGTGCCGGGCGAAGGCCAGACCTCCGCCCTGGTCGTGTCCGGTGAGCTGGGCATTGGCAAGACGGCGCTCGTCAACGCCTTCGTCAACGAGCTACCCCCGGATGCTCGCGTGCTCCGCGCCGAGTGCAGCAAGAGTCGCCAGGACGTCCCCTACGGCATTTTGGCCGACATGCTGCGTGAGCTGACCGGGACCAAGCTCGACCAGCCGTTGCCCGAGGCGCTGACTCAGGTGGCGCACGCGCTGGCCTGGGACGAGCACGGAGAAGGCCATGCCATCTTGCTGCGTTTGGTGGAGCTCTGCACCGGGCGGCTCGGCGAGGTCTACGACGATGTCGAGGTCGGACATCAGCGTCAGCAGATCTTGACGGGCTTTCGCGAGTTCGTGGCGCGCGCCAGCGAGGAAGGTCCGCTGGTCGTGGTCGTCGATGCACTCGAGTGGTGCGATGAAGGCAGCCTTTCGGTGCTGGTCGAGCTCGGTCGTTCGGACATGCGCCTACCGGTGCTGCTGCTCTTCGTCACGCGACCCGAAAAACGCATCGCACCCTTCGTGGACGGTCTGCTCCGGCTCGATCTCGCTGGGCTGACGCCGGAGAACCAAGCGCGCCTGTTGCAAGTCCGACTCGGGGTGGGGCCCGGTGTCGAGCGCGGGTGCGCGGACGTGTTCCCTCGCGCCGCCGGCAATCCCTATTTTTTGCTAGAAATGGTCGATGCGCTGCTCGAACGCGGCGTGCTCGAAATTCGTGAACGCGAATCCGGGGCGCCGGCGCTCGAGCGCATCGACGTCGCCGGCAGCGTCGTCACGCTGCCGACGACGCTGGAGCAGCTGCTCGCTGACCGTCTGACCGAGCTTTCGGAAGAAGAGCAGCACCTGCTCGACTGGCTGGCCGTAGCCGGTTCGGCGCTGCGCTTGGGCGATCTGCGGCAGCTCTTCGGGCAGTTCACCGACGACGTACTTCGACGCCTGAGCGAGCGCGGATTCATCGAAATCAGAGACGACCTGGTCGACGTACGCCATCCGCTCGCCCGTGACGTCGCGTATCGTTCGATGCTGCCGGACGTGCGGCAACGTTTGCACCGCGGCCTCGGCGAGCTCCTGGCGGCGAGCGGGCAGAATCGTGGCCTCGGTGCCGCCGCCGTGGCGCGGCACTTGGCGAAGGGCGGCAACTACGACCAGGCAGCGGAGCTCTACCTGGAGGCAGCCGGCGTTGCGAGGGCCAGCTACCAAATGGACATTGCGACGCGCTGTTATCGCAAGGTCGTGGCCATCTTGCCCCGGGATGACCTGCGCCTCTTGGAGGCTCACGAAGCCTTGGAGGCGATCATGCGCAATGATGGTCACTGGAAGGAGCGGCGGATGCACCTCGACCAGTTGCGCTCGCTCGCTGCGAAGTCGGCCAAGGGCTACTGGGTGGCGACGGCGCTCTTGCGGAGCGCGCGCTTCGAGCTCGACACCGGCCACCTGGCGCGCGCTGCGGAGCTTGGCCATCTGACCGAGGCCGGCGCGCTGCAGGCGGGGTCGCAAGTCGTGGCCTTGCAGGCGCGCAGCCTTTTGGCAGAGGTTCTGCGTGATCTCGGCGACATGCAAGGGGCGCTCGCGGCGGTGGACCGCGCCCTCCTCGACTCCGATCATCCGGACGTGACTGCGCGCCTCCGCGCTGAGGTGCTGCGCGCGAAGGGCACGCTGCTGCGGCGCGTCGGGCGCGTCGTGGAAGCGCTCGATGCCTACGCAGAGTCCATCGCCGTCTTCCAGCAGGTGGGCGCCCGGCGCATGGAGGCGCGCGCCAAAAGCTCGATGGCCTTCGCCCTCTACGCGCTCGGACGCTACGAAGACGGCATCCACCTGGCGAATCAGGCAATCCAGATCGATTCGGCCATCGGCGGTCGCTTTCAGACTGCGAAGACCTTGGCGAACAAGGGTCTCTGCTACGCAGGGGCCGGGGACCACGAGACGGCCCTCGGCTACCTCAACCAGGCGCGCGAGGCGCACGAGCGCTACGGTGAACGCGACTCGCGCGCAGATACCCTGCTCTCCACGGCGGAAGTATTGCTCGAGCGGGGCGACTTGGAGCAGGCGGCCCATCTGGCCGGCGATGCAGGCGCGCTGATTCGCCTGACCGAGAGCCGCTACGACCTGATTCACGAGCGCCTCCTGCGTGCCCTCCTGGCCGAAGCTCGCGGCAACTCGCGCGAGGCGGCACAGCGGGCGATGGAGGCTCGGCAGGGGGCGGAAGGGCAGGCGTACGCGAGCTTCCATTTCTACGCCATGGCCATCGAAGGCAAAGCTCGCGTCGACGTGGGTGAGGAGCATACGGGCATCCTGCTGGCGACGACTGCGCTTGGCGCGCTCGAGACGCTGCAAGGCTCCGAATACTCGCTCGAGACGCGCGCTCTCAGCGTGGCTGCGCTGGAAAAGGCGCGCTCGCCGCAGGCGGCCGCCATGCGACGTCGCAGCGCGAAGGTGGCGCAAGAACGCGCCGATGGCATTCGCGATCCCAACCTGTGGCGCGCGTTCCTAGAGCGGCGCCCCGTGGTGCAGCTGCTCGGCCGGCGGGGTGACCCGCCTGATCTCGAACCGCGTGGGAGGCTCTTCACTTGAGTACCAACACACCGCGACTGGCGGTGGTGCTTTCGGGCGGCGGTGCGCGAGGCGCCTACGAAGTCGGCGTCCTTTCGTACCTGTTCGAAGAGTTCATGCCGACGCGGCAGGTGCCGTTTTCGGTCAGCATCGTGTGCGGCACCAGCGTGGGCGCGATCAACTCCGCCTACTTGGCAGCGTCGCTGGCTCATCCACGTGAGGGTGTGCGTCGCCTGGTCGAGCTCTGGGAGAACCTGGAGATCGACCGCGTCCTCGGCTTCGGTTGGCGACAAGCGGCGGGGCTCCCGCGCTTGCTCTTGACGGGCAAGGGCAGTGGCTTCTTCGACGTGACCCCGATGGCGCGGCTGATCACGCGTGAGGTGCCCTGGCGTGAAATCGGCACCAGCTTGCGTCACGGACACTTGCGAGCGCTATCCATCACCTGCACCGAGATCAGCACCGGGCGCACCGTGCTGTTCATGCAGACAGGCCCGTCGACAGCGCTGCCATCCCATGCGCCACCGCGGGCCCTGATCCGCGCCGATCGCATCGGACCGCAGCACGTGCTGGCCTCGGCAGCCTTACCCATCCTGTTCCCACCCGTACGCGTGGGCGCCGAGCTCTACATGGACGGCGGCCTGCGGCAAAATACGCCGATTGCGCCGGCGCTCCGCCTCGGAGCGACCCACGCGCTGGTGGTCAGCACGGCGCGTGCGGTCAGCGGCGTGCGCGTGGGCAAGGTCGGTGAGGCTCCGACGACGGCGTTCTTGCTCGGCAAGATCATGAATGCGCTCTTGCTCGATCATCTGGAGAACGACCTTGCCAACGTCAGCCTGATCAACGACGTCCTACAGAACGGCATGGCGGCGTACGGCGACGATTTCGTCGATCGACTGAATCGATCCGCAGCGCTGCGAGGAGGACGGGTGGTGCAGCCGGTGGAAGTGCTCAGCGTGCGCCCGTCGGTGCCGCTCAGCGTGCTCGGCGCCGAGTACCTGAAGAAGCACACGATCCGTACGCGTTCGCAGCTGGCGCGACGTCTACTCGAGTGGCTCGATTCGGGCAGCGAGGCCGATTTGGCCAGCTACCTCCTGTTCGACGCCGGCTACGCGCGGGAGCTCATCGAGCTTGGGCGGGCGGATGCGCGCGCGCAGCGCCAAGCGCTCGGAGACTTCCTGGCCGGTCTGGAGCGTGCCCCGGCGGAAGCCCCCCCCGAGCCCGGATCGCAGTACTCGTTCAATCCACCTGCCGTGGGTTGAGGGCTCGTGGCTCGTCCGAAGGTTCGAGGGGTACGCTAGATGACCCTGCTAGTGTCCTGAGTCCGCATTTACCAAAAGAATTCACTCAGCGAAGAGGTCGAGAGTTCGCTGGCAGTGGCGGGTCACGGCTGCGACGATCGCGTC
>Ga0315910_10000424_pt1 | contig 41912 bp, 44 predicted proteins | sample EdamamesoilMG_FD_204470 | JGI IMG/M metagenome (GOLD analysis project Ga0315910, IMG submission 204470) | Garden soil microbial communities collected in Santa Monica, California, United States - Edamame soil | ecosystem: Environmental > Terrestrial > Soil > Garden | place: USA: California...
CGATCTCGAGCACGGGCTGCAATCCTGGAAAACGGACCGAGTCGACGAGAAGTTCGACGGAGGCCAGCGGTGGGAGCGCTACGCCGTTCAGGCCGGTATGCGTGGCCATCACCTCGGTCAAACCGTCCGGCCCGAGTGCGAGCATATCGCCGAGGTTGATCGTCCGGGTCTGGCTGTTGTTGACCAGGAAGAGCGTGGTGAACGTCTCGTCACGGTTTCCACTCAAGTCGATGTACTGGGCGCGAACTTGCATGAGCTGAGGAGGTTCAGCGGGTGTTCGCATCGATCCTCTTGTGGAGCCCGTCAGCAGCGACGTGGCGAGGAATAGCGCGAGGGTTGTGATGGCAATGACGGGGCTCCATTGCTTCATGTCTTGCTCCAAGGTGGTGTATGGGACGGCACCGTGACGATGGTTGGGATGCGCATTGCCGCGTCGGGCGATCTTCTACGGCGCCGAGCGAGCCGTCCAGACGTCAGCGTGCTTTGGACTACGACGGCATCGAGGCGGCGCCGCGCGCTCATCGATCGCCGCTGCGGGAACCTCGCCAGCTTCAAGGCCAAACTCGACGCCGGAGGAGTGGACCTGAGCAAGGTGTCAGTCTTGGATAGTCGTTACCAGGCCATGGTCGGTGTAGACGTACTTCTTTCGAGTTCCAAGTCCAAAGACGTACTGCTTTCGGACTCCTCTAGCGGTTCTTGTGGAGTTCGTATGGCTCGCGTCATTCCACCATGAGGTAATCATGGCGGCCTCACGCATGCCGATCGTGACTTCATTCGCCTCAATGAGCCTCATCTCCTCATCAGAGAAGTACTTCCGTCGGACCAGTTCATCCTTCGCCTTTCGTCGCGACTCAGCGTCCTCGGCCTGGAATCGCGCTGTGTCGTCCCGCCATCTCGAAACGCGCTTGGTTCTCCAGACGTTGATGAGGTCTCCTTCGTCAAGACTGGCGAGTTGTTCATTGGTTGCGAGTAGCACGTATCGAGGTGAGCCGACCCTCTCTGCATCGCGCCTCTCGATCTCTGCTCGCACATCATCCGTCTGATAGGCACCGGCCAGTTGCAGGAGCGACAAGCTCTTGAGCTCTTCCTTGCTGGCGAGCGCGACGCGAACGGGTGAGCCTGCGCACGCGACTAGTGCGAGCGCTGCCGCGGCGGCCGCGATTCGACCTTGACGAGTCACCTGCATGCTCCCAACGGAGTTCATCCCGGTGAGGGGTCTCGTCGTAGGAGGCAGTTGACCCGTAGGTGGCAAGTGGAACTAGAACGGATTTCTGCTGCGGTGCGGGGGTATTGGGACTCGACAGCCTGGCCCGCGGAATCGAAGGGCGTCCTACGTCGCCAATAGCCTTCGAGACGCTTGCCACGTGCGCAGCGGCCCCGTCAGCTACAAGGGGATGTGGGTCCTCAGACTTTCGTGTGGGTCAGCGCCTGGACGCCGGGTGACCGGCATGCGTGACGTGGCCGGTCGCGGCCGGAAGGAAGACGAATCCCTTCGAAGGGGAAGAGGGCTCCTCCCCAGGGCGCCACGGGGAGGCAGGCGAGCCGTTTCGGAAAGCCACACGGCGTGCCTCGTTGACTCTCGATTCGGTCGCTGCGCTCGCTACCCACACGAAAGTCTGAAGAGCCGGGCATGTTAGGCGTCAGAACTAACTGCGCTCCCGGCGCACGGCAGCCAGCGCGCTCCTGACCAGTCGTGCGGCGCCATCGAAGTCGAACCCTCTTCCGCGTGGATGCCGAATACCGACTGCCGGAACCCGACGCCTGCCATCGTTTGCCAGAAAGCCGCGAGAACCAAGAGTCCTCCCGTTCTTGAGATACCGAGTTGAGATGGGTGTAGCCTCCGGCAAGTGGCTCCATAGAGAAAGGCCAGTCACGATCACAAGATGTGGATTGCACTGCGCGAGTACAGTCGCCAACCCTCGCCTGGCATGTGCCCACATCTCCGGAGTTGGGCGATAACGCGCTGAAGGGCCGACTCGTTCCTGAATGAAGTTGTAGAAGGCGATTGAGTTCCAGATCTTGGCCTTCTCATCGTTTGAGATAGGGCGACGGCCAAGTAGCAGTGCGGCAACTTGCGTGAAGTAAGCACGCCTGTCGTCACCCACGCCGTGCTCCTGCACAACGTACCGAGTCAATTCTGGTGAATCATCGACCTTGAGCCGCGTGTAGTGCGACTCTCCCAGCACTAGGACTCTCACGCCCTGTTTGACTCCAATGCTGTAGCGCGGCCCCACCCATGGTAGAAAGCGAACGCCGCTGGCCTTCGACATCACGATTCCCCCTACTCCTGTACGTCTAACGTCGTCCTTAAGCTGTGAGGGCACCGGACTGGCACCGCATGCTCGCCGACCACCGTAACGATGACATCATCAGTTCCAAGGGCGGTTGGGAAGCGCGCTAGTTGCCGCAACCCGGTGCGATTCGAATGCCGACCTTCGCGTTCACGCCGATGTCGCCAGTCGCAAAATGCACGTCGATAGGAACGGTCATGGCCGTCCGAAGTGGCTGCGGTACTGGAACGGTGGCCACTGACATCGTTCCATCCCTAACTCCTTTGAGCTCGACTTTGCATTTCAGTATGAGCTGTAGACAATCTTTATCAGATTCTGGCGGCATCACCGCCTGCATAAGCAGCAGTTTCAGATCCTGGTCAATGTGCGTTAGGAGCCGCCTTTTGTTCTTCCAGCCGAGATCAGAGAACGCAGGAGTTGGAATGCCGACCGCCTCAACGCTGAAATCAGTTAGCTCAACCTGCAGATTGGCTGGATCGACGGTGCATGCGTTGGGATCTACGCTGAATTCATAGCACACCGTGCGGGGGCGTTTCTCAAGAGCGTCCCTTAGTTCCGAGAAGTTGAGACCAAGGATGAAAGCGCCAGCAACCACGCCGAGCATGGAAACGATGAAGCCCCAGAGCTGGACGATGGGGATTCGACTAAAGAGATCTCGAAGCGAGATCTCGTCACCCTTGATGTTTGGGGGCGCGGCAGGATCCTGTGCATTGCTATTCATCGATACCTCGCACAATCATTGACGTATGCGTTGCCCAACGTGGTCCTCAGACTGCTGGCGCGCCGGTTGAGCGCCGCAAGCTCATCGACCACCGTAACGGTGACCTCGTCAGCTTCAACGGCATGTTAGGGCGCGCCGCCGACCGGATGCAACCCGATACTTCCTTGTCCTAAGCAGAAGGTCTCGTGTGCGAGCATCATTCCATCAATGAACGCATATTTGTACGGGTTGGAGTGAATCCCGCGCCGCATCTCAAGCACCTTCTTGATCGTTGCCAAGAAAAGCGAGAACGCATTCACTCGTTGGCCTGTCGCAGTCGGTTCAAGGATGACGTGATGGCCGGGTGGCGAGTGTCCGCAGACAATGGCTCCCGCCGTCATCGAACAGATCACGTTAGGGTAGTTCTGAATCACGTTGTCGAGTGAGACAGACCGGTACCAAGCATCCAAGAGGCGATGAGAATACTGAGGAGACTCGAACGCGAAGACGAACCCAAGTGGGTGAACCAGCCTCTCCTCTTCGAGCTGTGCAATAACGGATCGGTGGACAGCAAGTGCATCACGAAACCCGGCCTTGTCGAGTCGAGTCTTGACCTCGATGAACGCGCCAAGGGCACGAGGATGGACGACAGCAAAGTCTCCATGTCGGTAGAGGTATGGCGTTGGATCGTCTTCGTCGACGATCATTATGTCGAGCTGCCGAGAGACTCGCTCCGGACTTAGATAGACGAACCCTGTCCGAAGCGAGTATCGAGATCCAAGAAAGGTCCGGAGTACTTCACGCAGAATCTCCTCGTGGTAGTAGCCGGATGCTCCAGCATGCCCTGTGAAGGAAGCGATGCGACGTAGACGCCCCGCAAGTTCGTCGGCGAGACCCGCATAGAACTCTCTCGCGATCGACGGCAAGACAGCCTCCGTAAAGTCGCCGTAACGTCGTCCCTAAGCTGCGAGGGCACCGGTCCGGCGCCGCAGTCCTACCGACCACCGTAACGGTGACCTCGTCAGCTTCAAGGGCATGCTAGGCGTCAGCTTGCTCAATGCCTCGGCCGCGCACCTGACCATCAGCACCTAGCACTCGCGTCACCTGCGCCGGTGGGAGTTCTTCTTTCCTCACGAACCAGGCAATCCCGCCTTCCTTCCTAACGGCATCTGCAAGGCCCTTGTCAAGTGTGACCAAGAATGCTTCGGAGCGGCTGCCGCGGAAGCACTCCCCACTTCCAAAGAGCAAGATGAACAGCTGAAGAGCGTCGATGAAGTCGAGTCCATGGCGAGTGACATACTGTTCAGCTTGAGCGAATACATCGAGCTCGGTCAGTGATACGCGCTCGATGTCGATCGTTGGTCCTCGAACGTACGCCAGCATCTCGTACGTGATGTCGGCGTACTGTTGGACCGAGAGCAGGTCGTCATTGCGCTTTCGCTTGAGGACTCCGAGCGCTTCAACGATGCAGTACATGTTCGTGCGTCGTTGATCAGTTGACGCCAGGCCGGACCGAAGGCGAGCTGTGAACGGCTCCTCGACAAACAATGCGACGAGTGCCGAGGCATCGAGGTATGCAATCCTGATGAAGTTCATGTCATTGCTCTCAAGGAAATAGTTCAGCCAAGAACTTTGTGAAGCGCCATCGTCAACGCCAAGCCCCTTGACGCTGTACGCCTAACTTCACTTAGGTCGAATCGAATTCTGAAGCAGGCTGCCAGAGAACGCAAGGAACGACGAGTACGGTGTCGCAGTTGCCACGGCGGACGCAATCTGCGATCCGGCGCGCGCGGCCTCAGTCGAGGTCGGCCTCGAAGAGCAGCTTCCCCTCGCCATCGAACACCTCGAGACGGTGAGCGCCTGGCTGGAGCTTGCCCGCGGCGACCTGCGCAGCGATGGCGCGAGCCGCCCGCAGCGCCGTCAACCGCCCGAACGCCTTGATCTCGGCCTTCTTGCGTTCGGTGAACAGCGAGGGGTTCTGGTCGATCCTGAGTCCGCCTTTGAACTGCAGCTCGAGGTCGGCGAGCGAGACTTCGGAGACGAGGTCGTTGGGCTCCGATCGCTCGGTCGGATCGACGACGAGCCAGAGGCCGCGGTCGCGCAGTCCGAAGCGCATGTTCAGCCTCCGTTCACTGGGTCGGTGCCGGCGGATGCTGGGGCTGCGGCCCGCCGCTCGATCGCCCGGCAGACTTCGCAGCGCAGCTCGCCGAGTTCGGCGACGGGCCACTCCGCCCGGTCGCGCGGCGTCAGGCGTCGCCAACGGTCGCGCCACCACGTGTCGGTCTTGCGGTGGGGCGCGTGCTCGGGGCAGTTGAACTCGCCCGTGACCGGCGAGTGGTAGAGCGGCGGGGGCTTCGTCGGCCTCGTCGTCATCATCGGGCTCCTCGCGGCCGCGGCGCTCAATGCGCCGTCGGCGACCGCGATCAGGGCTCGATTGGCGGCGAGACTCAAGGCAAACCGACCATCGTCGCGCGAGCGCGGAGTTGACGCTCCGTGGCGGTCGAAGTCCCCGCGAGGATCGCTTCCTGGACGGCGATCGGCAGGTAGGCCAGCGCCGCCACCTGCGACATCCGCGCGCGCGTGATCCCGAGCCGGCGGGCGGCGTCGGCGTGGTCGCGCAGCTCGCCGGCGTCGATCCTTGCCTCGACGTGATAGGCCAGCGCGAGCATGCGGGCGACGCGTGCGGGGCCGGGTGGGCGGCGTGGCCTTGGTGGCGTCGGGAGCGCGTCCGCTGGCGTCGGGAATGGCGTCGCCGTCGTCATGGTCGGCCGCGTCCGCCTACCGGCCGTCCGTCGCGTCAGCCGTCCGGTGATCGTGGGTCCGGTCATGCGAGTCGCTCCCTCGGCCGCTCGGCGAGGCCGCGCAGCCCGTTCGGTCGGAAGGTGATCGAGATCTCGTCATTGCGTCCGTCGAAGGTCACGCGCTCGATCAGGAGCGCCAGGACGCGCGCCCGCTCGCGCGACGTCAGCTCGGCCCAGAGCGGCGCGAAGGCCTGCAGCTCCCCTCGGAGGTCGGACTCGTCGACGACGGCACCGTCGAGGGCCCTGCGCTCGGTCTGCAGTTCGTCCCGGCGCGCCGAGAGGCCGGCGACCGCGTCGTCCACCTGCGCGAGCCGCTCAGCCAGTGCCGGCGAGCTTCCGGTGCCCGCGCCGATCGCGGCGACGAGGTTCCGGCGCTCCGCCGTCGCCCGGTCGAGGTCCACCTGGATTCGAGCGACCTCGGCGTCGATGTCGGGCGCGCGCGCCACCAGGCGCGCCTTCGCGGCGTCGATCGTCGCCTGGAGCAGCGTCGGGTCGCGGCCGATCGCCTGGACCCGCTCGACCACGAACATCTCGATCTCCCCGACGGCCACCCGCGATCCGGGACATGCCGCCGCCCCCTGCTTCGCGTAGCGCGCGCAGACGTAGCTGCTGTACTTGCGCCCGCCGCGGGACGCGAAGTGATGGGGCATCGCCGAGTCGCAGACCGCGCAGCGCAGGAGCCCGCGCAGGAGCACGCCCCAGCGGTTCCGGCCGCCGCGGGCGTCGGGGAGTCCGTGGCGCGCGAGGAGCGATTGCACCGCGTCCCAGGTCGGCTGGTCGACGATCGCCTCGTGCGCTCCGTCGAAGACCTCGTCGCCAAGGGTGATCCGGCCGCGGTAGAGGACGTTGGTCAGCAGGCGACCCACGCCGAGCTTGTTGAAGGCGAGGCCGGGGACCAAGGCGCCCGCCCGGTTGGTCCAGGTCTTGTTCGCCCAGCCCCGCGCGCGCAGCGCCTCGGCGACCCGCAGCAGCGAGCCGCGCTCGAGGTAGAGCGAGAAGGTCGCGCGCACACGCTCGGCCTCGTCGGCGTTGACCACGAGGCGACCATCGACCGCGTCGTAGCCCAGCACCGGTCGACCGCCGGTCCAGAGCCCCCGGCGGCGCGTGGCCGCGATCTTGTCGCGCGTGCGCTCGGAGATCGTCTCGCGTTCGAACTGGGCAAAGGTCGCGAGGAGGTTGAGCGTCATGCGCCCGACCGACGTCGACGTCGAAAACTGCTGCGTGACAGAAACGAACTCGACCCCACGCTCCTCGAATCGCCGCATGAGCTGCGTGAAGTCGAGCAGCGAGCGCGAGAGCCGGTCGGTTTTGTAGACCGCGACGATGTCGACGCCGCCCGCGTCCACATCGGCGAGCAGCCGCTGGAACGCCGGCCGCTCGATCGTCGACCCGGACTCGCCGCGGTCGTCGTAGCGAGCGACGAGGGCCTCCCAGCCCGTCCCGCGCTGGGACGCGACGTAGGCCGCGATCGCTTCGCGCTGCGCGTCGGTCGACCCGAACTGGTCGCCGCGATCCACGCTCTGGCGCGTGTAAATCGCGACGCGCCTCGGCGCGGGCGGCGACGTGCCGTTGCGGGACGGGCGGGCTCGAGAGGCGGCGCCGGAAGCCGTCACGGCGCGCGCTCGCGCTTGGTGAGCCCGAAAAAGATCGAGGGGTTCCATCTCGCGCCCGTGATCGCCCGGACCGCGGCACTGAGACTCTTGTGGACGACGCCCTCGTACTCGAAGCCGCCGTGCATGACGGTCACCCGGACCTCGCGGCCATGCCAGATGCGGGAGTAGGTCGTCCCGATCGCCGGGCCGTCTCGCCCGCTCGACCGCCGCAGCGTGCCTGTCGTCGTCGTGGACGGCGCGGGCGGCAGATCGATCTCGGCCATCAGCTCGCCGAGGCGCTTGCGCGCGACCTCCGAGAGCCTTCCGCAGCGAGCGACCTGGATGTGGTGCGCGCAGCGTCGCAGGAGCCAGGGCCGCTGCTTCGACCGTGGCGGTCGGCCGAAGAGTTCGACGAACCGCGCGATCAGACCCGGTGGGTCGAGCGCGTGCAGTTCGGCGATCTCCTGCTGGACCGACTTCTTCGCCGCGGTCGTCGTCGTGGACGCCGTCGTCATCGTCCCTCCTTCCTGGCCGCCGGCGCGGGGGCCCCGCGCCTCTCGCCGCCGTCGACCGCGAGCGCATCAGGCTCGCTCCCGCGCGGCAGCTCAAGGCCATTCCGGCGAGCGAGCCGACGGACGTAGGCCGTCGCCAAGAGCGCGGTGATTTCGGCCTTGCGCTCGGCCGGAGACATCTGCTGCGGGTCGCGCGGGAGCGCCGTCACGGCGAAGCCTCACCGATGAGCCCGGGCAACGATGCGAGGACGGCGGCCTCGATCGCGCGCCGGGTGGCGTCGTCCACTGGCCGGATGATCGAATGCTGGCGGCCGGAACGGTCGTGGCGGACGGGGAAGCTCAGCGCGAAGCGCCCGTCGCGGGTGCGGCGCAGCGCGACGCTGTCGAGGCGGAATGAGCCGAGCGTGAAGGACGCGAAGCCGAGGAGGCCCCGCGCGCGGTCGGCGTCGCCGGCGGGGACAACGTGCAGGTTCGTGATGGCGACGCCGTCAGCCATTGCGCACCTCCGTTGCGACGTCGTGCCAGACCATCTCGGTCGGCGTGACGGGCGGATGGCAGTGCGCGCAGATCCAGGTCAGGCGCGCGGGACGGGCGAAGTAGCGGCAGTGCCTGCAGCTCCAGCAGGGGGTGGCAGGAGGTGGGACCGCGCCTGCGAGCAGCGCGAGGATCTCGGCGCGGCACTGCTTGATCGCGTTGGCAAGCTCGGCGGTTACCGCGGCGCGTGGGCGCGCGACGACCAGGGTGCCAACGGCGCGGAGTACCACGCCGACGCGCGCCGCTTCCTGAACGACGGCGGCAGGGGTCACAGCGACACCTCGTCGTCGGCGAGGTCATCGGGGTTGTCGCCCGACATGGGTGGGATCTGCGGCTTTGGCGGCTTCTCGGCGATCGATTCCGACGACGAATCAGCGACAGTCTCGTCGCTCGAGGCTGCGCCAGACGCGTCGGCACGAGAAGTGGCGCCTTCACTTCCCGCCGATCCCGCAGATCCCACCACGGTCTGGTCGACCGCGACGACTCGCCAGAGGGCGGAGCCCTTGCGGTCGCCGACGCGCTCGATGCGCAGTCCGGCTGCGACTCGATTCGCGTGTTTGGCCAGCCAGTGCCCGAGCCTCTTGGCGTCGACCTGGTCGCTGCCACGGATAGGCGCGACGGCCCATAGGGCCTCGAATAGGCTCGCGCCGTCCGTCGACTGCGGCTTCTTCGCCGCCGCCTCGCGCAGCACCTCCGCCACGGTGAAGGTCGCGACGCCAAGCTGGTCGTGCCAGCGGATGAGGACGTTGGCGAGGACCTCTCGGACCGGGTCGTTCCGCTGGATCCGATCGAGACCTGCGCAGGGATCCACCTCGCCGAGCCAGACCAGCGCCGAGCGGACCCAGTTCGACCACGTCTCGAAGCGGCCAAAAACCGGCAGGTTCTGGGCCGGACGCCCGGCCACGTGGAAGGCCCGCAGAACGGTGAGCGCCGCGACGACCAGCTCTCCGCGGTGCGCCGGTACGAAGTCGTACAAGTTGATTGCGAAGTGGCGTTGTTCAGGGTTCTCGCAGCGGGGATCGAGCTCGCACGGCACTACGCGCGTCGTCAGGTCGCCCTCGATGGTGAGGTTGTTGCCGTTCGCGAACAAAGTGATGTTGGTCGAGACCTTTGCGGTCTTCGAGAAACCCAGCACACGGTCCTTGAACACGACCTGGGTAAGCACCGAGCAAAGCGCCGCGCTGCCGAGCGGCCGCTCCACGTTGTCGATGCAGGCGACCGACTCGCCGTCGAGGAGGAGCGCGAGCATCCGCTTGCGGTTCTCGTCCTCGTCCTTGCCTTGGCTCATGACGGCGCAGGGGCGACCGGTCGCAATCATCGAGGCGAGGTCGGTCAGCAGGGACTTGCCGCTACCCGGCATCGGCGCGGAAAACGTCAACATCGGCGCCGTGCGCAGCGACCGGCGGATCGTTGCCGTCAGGATCGCGCTCAACGCCGCGGAGCGGTCGCTGTCGGCGACGAAAGGAAACTTCTCGATCACTCTCTTCAGCACGTCAAGCGCTCGCGCCGCGTCCTCCTTCGTCGGGGCGACCGGTACCGGCGGGAACGTCGTACTGCCGAGGTCTAGATAGAGGCCGGTGTCCGCGTCGTAGCCGGGTGCCTCAAGGACTGAACCGTCGGCGCGTAGCGTCGGCGCTTCGATGATCCCCGTCAGAACGCGCAGCTTGCGCCGCCCCTCGCGGCCGAGGTAGGTCTTTGCGACCTTCTCCGGGCAATCGATTGGGATCGTCGTTTTCCTGCCGGGCTTCTCGAACTCCGCCGCCAGCGTGAAGCGCTCGACCATGTACGTCACGTCGACGACGCGGATGGCGAGGGCACCGATGGCCCGCATTACGCCAGCGGCAACGACGGGATCGACCGTCCGCGCCAGGCGGACTACCAAGCCGGCGTACTCGAACAACTCCTCACCCCCGTCCCGCAACAGTGCCTCCTCGGCCTGATCGACGACGTCGGGTAGGTCGCCGCCGGCAACCAGAATCACGGGCCTCGGTGCAGCGGAGCGTGCCGTGGGGCGCGTACCGAAGAACTCAGCCGCATCGCGCGGTGCGCTTTCGCCTGCGGCGAGGCCGCTCGCGATGGTCTTGCTCGCCTCGTCGGCCGATAGGCCGGCGTGCTCGGCGGCGGCTTGGAGCCCCCTGGTGATTTCCTCCCTGGTCACGAGACCGGTCGCGATCAAGCGGCCGAGCCCATACGCCTCGCGGTTCAGTTGCTCGTTGCGTGACCCTTCCGGTGTACCGCTCATGCGAGACATGGCGTTGCGCAACGCCGCATCGACGTAGACGCGCATACGCGCGCGATCGCGGTCCAAGAATCGGTCGTCCGCAGTGGCGTTCTCGTCGCCGCTCGCTTTCGTCTTTCTCTTCTTCGCCAGGAGGTCGATGATGTGCATGGGCAAGTCGGCGAGCGGCACGTCGTCCGGCGAAAGGCCCGGCGCCCAGCGGTACGGCTGGCCCGTTTCGGGGTGAATGGAGCCGGGGTAGACAACCTGCCCGCCGTCGCCGCGTACGTCGACGTGGTCACCGAGCCTGCCCGCCGAGTTCTTGATCACCTCCTGCGGGCGCTTGAAATAGTGGTGCTTCTTTCCGCTGCCGGTGATGACGGTCGGCGTGATCGGTAGGTAGAGCTTGGCGCTGCCCGATCCGTCAGGCGTGTCGTCGTCGATCACGACGACGCCAGACGGCTCGCCGGTCCGCAGGCCGACGTTGCCCGCCCTCGCCCACGCCTCCGTCGTGGTGAAGTCGGGCGGTGGCAGCGTCGTCCAGCCCTTGAGGTAGGGCTTCTTGCCGCGCAGGGGCGTTACGGGCCAGCCGCGCGCGTGGGCCTTCCTCGCTTCGACGAGCCGGAGTTCGACGGCATCGAGCGCCGCTCCGTCAGTCGACATGGCCGACCGCCGCAGGCATGGCGGAGCGGAGCGTGTCCTCGAGGTGGTTCGTCAGGAGCCCGAGAACCCGCGCGGCCTGGATTAGATCGGCCGGGCCCCAGAGCCGCCGTCCCGCGACGATCGGCGGCGGCGGCCGCACGTGACCGCGTCGCACGGTCTCGGCGAGGCGGGGCTCACTCGTACCGAGGAGCCTCGCCGCCTCGCCGGTCGAACAGGGGTAATGCACGTCGTTCTCCCATGTACGTCGGCCGACGCGAAATGCGTGGCCTCATGGGAACCCGGGAAGAACGACGCTCGGCTGAACGAGACTGACCGAGAATGATCCAAGTGGAACGACGGAGCTACGGTCCCGTTCCGCCGTCGCCAGCGGTGCCACGCCGCTTCTTGTTGCGGCGGCTCTTCATGTGAAGTCCGAGCACCTTCTGTTCGAGCGGGTGATCGAGTTCCGCCGTGCGGCTTCCCGCGACAGCCTTGCGCCCCGCCTCGGCCGCGGCGGCACGTTCGTCGAGGCTGCTGAACCACGCGATCAACTCGCCTTCATCGACGGTTGGACGTCGTCCGATCGACTTGATCGGACCGTCGTGCTGCTTGCAGTAGCTGCGTAGTCGGCGACGCGTGTTCTGATTGTTCGGCCACGTGAGCGTCTTCAAGATGTCGTGCCACCCGATCAAGCGCGTCCCGCTGCGAAAGTTCGCAGCAACGGCGATCGGCGCCGCTGGCGTCGCCGGCGTCGCCGGCCGGTTCGCCTCAATCGACGGTTGTGGTGGCATGCTCGGCGGAAGCGATGCTGGTTGCGAAGTGCGCGTTGCTTGAGGGTCTTCAACCGGCCGCGGCGCATCGACTCGTGCCTGTGCTTCTGGTTCAGGCGCGATGTGCTGCTTCTCGTTCGGCGGCGCGTCTGGTCCAACTGCCTCGGCGTTAAACGCCGCAACTAGACGAAGGGCTTCTGTGACGAGAATCTTCTCGCCGCGGCGATTTCCCAAATCGCGAGCGTTGTTGAGCACGGGCGCCACGAGGTTTCGGACCTCTGCCGGCAGCCACTTCGCGCGGAGCAGCGGTTGCAACCGTGCCGGCTCGAATCCATAGGGGCGCGGCGATTCCTCAGCGACGCTCAAGAAGAGTAGGCATGCGGCTGCCGTCGCCGCCGCACGTAGCGGATTGGCTATCGAGACGTCGACCAGGATCGCGAACATCTGTTGAACAAGGAACTGCCGGACGAGGTCGGTGAAGTGACAGACATGCTGTTCGTACTTCGAAAGATCCCACTCGACGTTCGATCGAGGTAGCCAAGCGTCAATCGCGGACGTGAGGACCGACCACCAGCGCTCAACGAAGCGAACTTGATCGGCCGAACGTCTCTTGAGTACCAAGACCGCCCACGCCGCTTCGATGGCGTCTGCAGTCAGCTTCTGGATGTCTCGCTCGCTTTGGGGCCAGCCTGGTCGATCGGCTGCATACGAACCCATCAATCGAAGCTTTTGGAAAAGTCCGGCGTCGTCGAGTTGTGGGGCCGCAACGGCCGTCTTCACCTCGGGTTGCATACGGCCCTCCCGTGCCAGCCGCGTCGGTTACCTTCTCCGCACGACGTCAGGGAGAACGGACGCGCCCGGCTACCTCGGCTGATTCTGGCGCGCCCGCCCGTAGTTGTGATAGGGGTGGCTTTCGGCTCTCCGTGACTGCCTCAAACGTGTCGCCCGTCCCCTCGAGTGCCGGCTGCCTCCCGGTCAGCGTGCCCCAGCGCATCAGGATTACGTCGCAGTAGAGCGGGTCGATCTCCATGAGGAACGCCCGCCGCTGCGCCTGCTGGCACGCGACGAGCGACGACCCGCTACCTCCGAAGAGGTCGAGCGTGTCGCCTGCTCTCCGCGACGAGTAAGGGGGGCGAGATGGTTGTCGATGTGTCGTTCACTTGGGCGCCGACTCCGCAGCTGCCGTCACCTTCCGCTCCTCGGCGACTTCGGCGAATGTCGCACCCGTCCTCTCGAGCGTCGCTGCCTTGCCAGTCGCCGCCTGCCACCTCCGCAGAGCCACGTCGACGAATGCCGGCGATAGTTCGATCGCCCGGCAGCGCCTGCCGAGCTTCTCGGCCGCGATGAGTTGGCTGCCGCTGCCGGAGAACGGCTCGAGAACGACCGCGCCCTTCACCGTGTGCTGCTCCATCGGGATCTCGAACAGTCGCGTCGGCTTCTGAGTGGGGTGCTCGTTGCCGACGACGCGCTGTTTCCCTTCCCAGTCGCACTCCCAGACCGTTTCCATCTGCCCGTAGCCGTGCGCCGGCTTGTGGCCGCGCTTCCAGCCGAAGGCGCACGGCTCATGGCGCCAGCGGTAGTAGCCGTGTCCGAATGTCGCGACTGGCTTCACCCAGATGAGTACCTGGTGGAGCAGCAGTCCGTGCTTCTCAAACGTCGCGGCGATCACGGGTTGCTGCACGTGCGCGTGCCAGACGTAGATCGCTGCATCGTCGGCTACGCGCGGCAACGTCGCGCGAAAGACCGCGTCGAGAAACGTCCCTAGATCCGCGATGTCGATCTCGCGGTAGACGTGCGACCAGTCCTTCCCGGAAGTTCGCCCGTTGTGGACCGGTCGGTCGTTGCCGGTGTATTCGACACAGTACGGGGGATCGGTAGAAATTAGTTGCGCGCGGTCGCCTTCCAGAACCCGCGCCACATCGTCGGCTTTCGTTGAGTCGCCGCACAAGAGTCGATGCTGATCGAGGAGCCAAAGGTCGCCCGGGCGACTTGTCGGCGTGGCCGGCGGCTCGCCGGGTCCCGGGTCGTCGATCGCGGCATTGCCGAGCGCGTCCGCGCTGACCTTGGCGAGAAGTTCGCTGATCTCGTCGCTCGAGAAGCCGACGCCATCGAGCGCGTCTTCGGCCTGGAGGTGCTCGAGGAGCGTGGCGAGCGAGGCGTCGTCCCACTCGGCGAACTCGTGCGTCTTGTTGTCGGCCAGCGAGTAGCCGAGCGCATCGAGATCGGAGCCCTCGAACCAGACAACTGGAACGTGCGGCAGGCCGAGCTGGATCGCGGCCTTGTAGCGCGTGTTTCCGGCCAAGATCTCGCCGGAGGGACGCGCGACGAGTGGCTGTTGCCAGCCAAAGCGCTCGATCGAAGCGGCGACAGGAGCAACCGCCGCGTCGTTCTTGCGCGGGTTCGCAGGGTTGAGGGAGAGCCGCTCGACCTCGACCCACTCGACCTGGAGGCGCGCCGTCGTGTCCATCGCCGATGCTCCTACGGACGACGACAGCTACCGGTTGTCGTCGGAATCGTCTGAAGAGCTCGGCGGACCTGCGATGATGTACTACGCTCGCGTCACAGTTTCAACTTTCATGACAAGGAAGTTCAGTACAGCACCAGCGGCTCGACGACCCTTCGCGGTGACCAGCAGAGCACGCCGGCAAGTAGCGCGTCCGCCACGTGGTCGTCCTTCTTGAGCGGGGCGCCGTTCTGGTCGTAGCGATACGCCTTGAGCAGCTTCATGGCGCGCTCGAAGTTCGGGACGGGTTGCCCGCCGAAGCTGCGGGGGAAGCGCAAGAGTCGGTTCTCGAGGCGCCGACGTACCTCGCCGATGCCGTAACTCTTTGCCGAGCCGAAAGCTACGGGCTCCACGAGGCATTCGAAATCGCGCTCGTCACCCCGGCGCGGTCGCTCCGCACGGTCGGAGAGCATCTGGAAGAGTTCCTGGTTGTCGGAGGGGGAAGCCGCGTCGGGCAACACCACGCCGATCTGCTCGGCATAGATCCGTTCGACCAGGTGGCGCCGAATCTCGCTGAACCGCGTCTCGCTCCAATACTCGAACCGGTATGCAACGACTTCGTCGCGCAGCCGGACCAAGTAGACGGCCCAGGTCTCGCCCGCGTAGCCCCAGTCGAGCCCGATCGCCTTCTCGAGTGCGCGCAGCCGATGTCGATGCTCCTCCACGTTGTCGACCCGAGAGAACGTCAGGTCCTGATCGATCACGGCTGCGTCGATGTCCTCCGTGCGGTAGACGCTCCCGACGCGCGAGGTGGTGTTGCCCAAGAACTCCCGCTCGAAGCTTTCGCGCGGGAGGTCACGAAACTGCTGCGCGACCTCGTCGATCGCGAGCCAGCCATCTGGGTCGTGGGCCTTGCCGGCGCAGAGCGCCTTGCGGACCGAGCGGAGCTGGCCGTCGGGCCCTTCGCGATGGTCGTCCTTGGCGAACGCTGGCACGGGACAAGTGCTTTCGCAAACGTAGGGGCAGCGCCGGACGACATCGAAGACCCCGAACTCGAACAGCGAATAGCCGCGCTCGGCGTGCTGCTGAGTGAGCTCGTAGAAGCGGCCCGACATCGACTCGCCCAGGGTCGAGAGCATCAGCACGATCGATGGTTCGGCGGACGCGACCTGGGGTAGCGCGGCATCGACGACGCGGTCCTCGATCAGAGCCGCCTCGTCGAGCACGATGCCACCCGCTCCCGAGGGGCCGCGCGGGTGCTGGCCACGGATCGACTTTTCGCTCGCCGCATGCACTGTGATCGTGGCGCCTGACTTCCCCCGGATGCGCGTCGCGAGGGCCTCGACGATGAACGTCTGGAGATCGCCACTTCGCGCGACGAATCCCCTCACGTGCTCGAAGAGGCGGGTCGCCTGCTCGAGGGAGCCGCCGACCGAGGTCCAGCTTGCCCCGAAGAAGCGCATCGAGAGGAGCTGAAGTGCAGCCGCGAGCATCGTCTTGCCCCCGCCGCGGGGTCCGATCACGATGACGCGGATCCTGCGGCGGGCCTGAAGGTCGGCGACGACCTGGCGAACGAGCCGGTCGATCTTGGGGACCGAACGGACGATGAGTCCGGCCTCGCGCTCGAGCCAGTCGACCATGGACTCGACGCTGGTCGGGTCCCAACTCGGTGCGCTCGCCGCCGCGACCTCGAGCGCCTGGAGGTCCTGGTCCAGTTGTGCGAGCGGATCGATCGAGGTCTTGTCCGAGGGCATGCCGGACTCCGGCACAACGCGCGGGAGAGGTGTCGCGCGGCTTGGAGGGGCGCGACGTCGCGAAGTGTAGCGCCGCGCTGTGTCTTGGTGGGAGCGCGCGGCAGGAGACTTCGTCGGGTCTGCCGCTCTGTTAACCAGCGAACACGCGCGAAGCTCCGATCGCAGTTGGGTCACGTCGCCGATGCAACCGTGGCGTTGGGTGCACCCGACCTCCGGTACGGACCGCTGGCGCGCTGGTCCGCAAGATCGACGATCGGTGCGTCGATCGGGTCGAAGCGCGTCACGCGCCAACGTCGCGCGAATGCATGCGTGATCCATTGAGCGGCGAGCTGCGCGTCCAAGATCACGTTCGCTCTGCTGTTAACCGGCGAGCAGGGGAGAATCGCGAGCCGTCGTCCTCGTCGCGGACGTCACTGGCGCGCGGCAGCGCGCACGATCGCGAGGATCTGCTCCACGGCGCCGCCGGGCAGCCGCGCGACCAGCTCAGAGATCTCGTCGCCGCGGTCAGGGCGCGTGCTCGACGCGTCGGACGCCGTCTCTTCATCGGAGAAGACCGGTCCGATCGTCCGCATTCGCTCCGGCAGGTCGTGCGAGCCAAGGTGGTCCAGGTAGCGCCCGGTGATCTCGAGGGACGCGTGGCCGAGCTGCGTCCGGATCTCATGCATGTCGAAGCGACGGCGGCGCAGCAGGTCGGCGTGCGAGTGGCGGAGCCCGTGCGGGTGGATCCGCTTGTCGATGGCCGCGCGCCGTGCGAGGCGCTTGAGCACGCGCGCGACGTACTCGCGGGAGAGCGGCCCGCCGGGGGTGGTCGGATGCGGGCCCGTGGCTCCGCGCGAGAGCGTGCAGAAGAACGGTGCGCGCGCCGGCGCTCCGGACTGGCGCCGGCGATCGGCCCACCGCTGGATCGCGTCAACCGCGTCGGGCAGCAACGCTGCGACGCGCCGCTTGTCGCCCTTGCCCGACTGGACCGTCACGGCGAGGCGATCGAGGTCAACGTCCTTCGGACGAAGCGCGATCGCCTCGCCAATGCGCAGACCGCTGCCGTAGAGCAGCGCGATCAGCGCGCGGTTGCGGATGCCGGTGGGGGCCCGGCGCGAGCACGCTGCCATCAGGCGGCGGACCTCGTCGGGATCGAGCAGGTCGATCTCGCGGTGCGTAGTGCGCCGACGGCTCATGTCGCTCGGCTCCTCGGGGTAGGGAAGCTCTCTTTGATGGGAGACTGATGACCAGTCAGCCGACCCGTTCCCCGACCTCAAGCGATTGATGACCGTTTCGACGAGTCACGGCACCGCTAGGAAACCGAGCGGCGGCGCGATGCACGGAATCCGTGCCTCGTCGATGGGGAGGCGTGCCGCAGCGAGACCGACGCGCGCCACGTGGCCGCGAGCGGCGCGCGGAGATGCGCGCTGGTCGACGACGACGCCGCGTAGGTCGCGCGCCACTGCGCGCGTCCCGCCGAACCGGCAGGCGCGGGTCAGACGCTCTCGCGCGCTCCCGCGTCGCCCGCCGGCTCTACCACGCGCGCGACGGCGGACTCGACCACCTCCTCCGCAGCCACCTCCGGCGCGGGCTCGCCAGCGTCGATGACAAGCGGCAGCTTCTCCGGCCGCTCCACGAGCTGCGCGTTGAGCCGCGCGCGCAGCGCCTGGACGAAGCGCGCGCGCTGCGCGGGGTCGTCGGCGAAGAAGTCGCGCACGACTTCGACGACCGCCTTCGACATGTCCTGCACCTTCGTCAGGACGACGTGGTGCTCGGTCTGGGCCGGGGCATTGAGGCCGAGGAGCTTGGCCTCGGAGTCGGCGGCGGCGAGGTAAGTCCGCCAGTCCCCGTCCTTGGCCGCGCGCGCCATCACGAGGCGGCGGCGACGGAGCGCGGTGCCCAGGAGCTGGTCGCGCCCAACTTGGGCCTCGCTCGCCATCTCCCGGTAGGCGATCGCCATCCACTTGCGCGCGGACCGTTCCGAGACGTTGAAACGCTCGATGACCTGTTCGCGCGCCTCGTCGTCCGAAACTCCCGCGGCGATGAGGCTCTGCAGCGCGCGCACGGCGCGGCCGCGCGCGGCGTCGGTCAACCTGTGTCCGGTTTGGCGAGGCATCTCGTAACCCGAGTCTGTCGCGGGCGTTAGGCGCGATCGCCCGCGTTGGAACCTACGGAACACTACTCGGAGGCGCGCACAGACCGATCCAGATCGTCGGCGCAGCTAGCAGCGGCGCGCGCGCGGCATCGACCACGACGCGATGGCAGGACGCTCGCGCGCGCAGTGCCGGGACACGACGAGTTGGCGTAGCTGTGGTACGGCGCCTCGGAGGGCGTCCGTTGGTTAACTGTGGTGCGAATGTTGCGGCGTAGGGAGCGGTGGAGTCGAGTCTGGGAGGGAATGATGAAGTCGAAGAACTACCACGTCGTCCCCGGTGACGACGACTGGCGAGTCCTGCGAGAGGGGGCGTCCCGAGCGTCGTCTGTCCATGAGACCCAGCGCGACGCCATCGCTGAGGGGGCGCGCCTCGCCGAGGCAGCGCGTAGCGAGCTACGCATCCATGGCCGCGATGGTCGTATCCGGGATAGCGACAGCTATGGGAACGATCCGTTCCCGCCGAAGGACGCACAGCACTGAGGCGGACAATCGTGCCGCCGTTGAGAAGGAGAATCCCTTGGCCCGCCCGTCGTCATTCGAAGTCGAGCTTCTGTACCCGCACACGATCCTCGCGATCGGTCAGCTTCGGCGGTCGATGCCTGTCGGCGTGGGATGGCACGAAGGAGTGCTCGTCGAAACATCGGGCGGCAACGTTGTCTATGACCGGACGTTCAAGCATGGTCTTCGACGTGGTTCTCTTGAGTCATTTTCCGAAGGGCGGCGCTGTCGAGTGGCGTACCGTACGAGCGACCCTCAGCAGATCTTCGCCATCGTCAGTCGACTGCGCGCTGCTGTGGTGGATCCGACTGAGCAGAAGTACAACCTCATCTTCCGAAACTGCGAGCAACTTGCGACGAAGGTGCTGACCGGAAAGCGTGTAAGCGTGCAAGTCGCGGTCGTGGGCACTGCAGCACTCATTGCGACTGCGGCGTTGCTGGGACGATTCGGTCGATCGAAGGATGAGGGTGGAGCGGAAGGCGCTGAAGGCGGGAGTTCGACTACGTGAAGTGTCGACTCGTGTGGTCGCCGAATCGTGAAATCGCGCTGCTGACGTGTGCGGAGTTTGCAGTCGAGTCATTCAACTTGCATTTCAGGTGAGGAGTTGCTGTCCGCTAGCCACGTACTGAATGTGCTGTTCGGTCGAGGTAGGCGGGCGAAGCCGCCGCGGCGGATCACATCGATGGTGCGCTTGTCCGCGAACGCGACATCGCAGTACGCGATTCCCGCGAGGTGATCGTAGTCCTCGGCGTCGCTTGGTTCAGCCGGACAGTTCGTGAGGATCGCGCCCTGCCGGTAGCTCAGCCGCAGGTCAAGGGCCGGGTACGACGAGCGGCTTTCAAGCGCATCGTCGACGAATCGGTCTCGATCAGCCGTCGAAGAGAAAACGAGGCGCGCCTTCTCGACGATGTCGATCACGAACAGGCGGCACTCCGCAGCGGAGAACCGCTTGGCAGGGCCTCGGCTATCGCGAATGCGGGTGATCGAGCTTGGAAGCGTCGAGCGGAAGTCGACGTACTCCTGCCGACCAGGCGATTTGGCAACCGCCTCGATCATCCCGCCGATGCCGAGCTCCCTCTCGTGCCGCCGAGCGGCCTCTCGCTGCATTGGGAATCCGTGGTTCTTGTAGTCGAGGGAGTCGACGAGCATGGAGGAGAACGGCGACTTCGTCTGCACGCTGCGGCGGCCAAGATGAGTCCGCTCGTACGCTGCCTGAAGTTCGTCCGCGGCGATTGTGTTGAGCCCCTCGATCCACAACACCTGGCCGAGCCGCCGCGTCCGGTCGAGGTACTCACCCATGCGGCGTCGGCTTGCGGAGTCGGAGTTCGCAGCCAGGTCGCTCAGGTGCGCGAATGACAGTACCGGAACGATGGCACCGCTTGATACCAGGCGCTCGAATGGCTCGCGATCGATCCCTCGCTGCGCGAGGGCGATCCAGTGCGAGGTGTCCAGGTAGGCCTTCTGCGAGATGAGGATGGGCATCCGGTTCCGCCGCGTGTCGCCTACGTCAGTCGTACCGCCCCCGTCCCGGCTTCACGACGTCCGCAATCTCCGCTAGCTGCCCGAAGGTCATCTCACTCCGCCTCCGCCCAAACCCGCGGCGGCTCGTCATCGCCGAAGTATTCGACATGGATCACGTTGGGATTGCAGCAGACGGGGCAGTCCTCGACGTACTCCTGCTCATCGCCAGCGGAGCGATCAAGCGCGATGTCGATGGTCTCCCCGCAGCTCGGACAGACGTACGAGGCGCATGATCGTTGCCGGCAGCGCTTCCTAGATCGCATCGCGGGAGAATACGCGAACCGTGCGTCCTCAGTCCGGCATCCCGCGGTCACCTACGCGGACGACTACTTCAGCGCGTACGTCCCCGCGTCCGACTTCGCGACGTCCGGCATCTCCGCCAACCGTCGCCCGACCTCGAGATGGAACGCCTTGTTCGTGGTTGCGAAGCCGCCGTTCACGACCTTCAGCGCGACGTCGCCCGCCTTCATCGATTCGGAACCCGTCATCGCGGCACGGATCGCTGCGTAGAGCGGGCCGTGGTCCTTCAGCGGGGTCGACGGTGCAGGCGTCGCCTTCTGCTTCGCCGGGAGGCCGCGCTTGACCATGGTCACGATCTTCCGCGGGCGTCCCGGTCCACGCTTCACCGGCGTGGGAGCGGACGCAGCGATCGTCTCGGTCTTGCGAGGACGTCCCAGTTTAGCTTACCAGTCGTCAGCGCCTTAGAGGGACGGCCGCGCGTTGCCTTCGCTGCGAGAGTCGGAGGACGACCCGGACCGCGCTTGCCCTTCGGCCGTCCCGGTCCGCGTCGCATCGGCGCGCTCACGCCCCCGATCGCGTGGATCTGCGCTTCGACCTCGGCGAGTTCTGCGGCGATTGTCGATCGGCTGCGAGCAAGATCGGCAATCACGGTCTCGCGTTCGGAGATCATTCGCTTGAGGTCGGCGAGGGTGTACATCGTGGAGCCGGTCGCGCGCTGCTTGCGGCGTGCCATTGTCTGGTGCTCCTGGTCCAGTGCAGGGACGTAATCGTCGGCAAAGTCGGTCGGTAGCTTCCACCGGTCATCCGCTGCACTTGGCGTGCTACCAACGGGACACCGTGCGTTGCCAACTCGACTAAGACGACCGTTGAACTCTAAATGATCGGAGGCTCGGCGATCCCTTCAAATCGTAGGCGCTTCATGTCCTCGGCTGATCTGACCGTTCCTCGATAGTCGAGTGCTACGCCCAAACAGCTCGCCCATGCCTGCATGATCGCGCGCGAAGCGCCTTGCAGCAGATTCTCGCGGGGGTCGTCTGGCCGGGTGACCGATTCAATGACGGGGTGCTGAAGCCCGTCTTCCATGACGATCGAGTGCGCTGTCGAGACTATCAACACAAAGTCGATCTCCGAAAATCTCCAATCGCCGTTGGGTGTCTGCTTCTTCCTCAGAAGAATGTCGGCTATCCCGGCGAGTACTCGCGGGTCTAGAACGTCGACGCCTTCGTTTGCGATCAGCAATCCGCCGATCGATCTCGGCAATTCATACGTCCGCTTCGTGTCGGCGATCTGTCGATGCGCGTCGCGGAAGAGCTTTTCGATCGAAGTGATGTTTGCGTCACGAATCTCCTTGTTGATCTCATCGCCATACGGGTGTCGGGAAAGCACCTCCTGGATCCATGAGTCCGGCCAGCTCCGCGGCCAATCCCATAATTTGCGGTTGTACTCGATGATCCGGGTGACGTTGGCCAAGCGATCACCGACGAGGCCCTTTACCTCGATGATCGCTGCCCTATCGAAGAGCAGGTAGTCGGCCTTCTTGCACGAACCAGCGGTCGAGTCAGGCGCCGGAATCTGATCGATTGCCTCAGCGGCGAGCCTAGACAGGAACATCATGTTCAGATGTTCGGTCAATTTCATCCGCGTTCCGTCGCGTCCGTTGGCATGCATGATCGATTGGGGCGCCGGCAAACTACTTGCCGCGCTCGTCGTTCTTGGTCGGGGGGCGGTACGCCACGGCGTGGGCGACATGCACAGCGAACTCGACGGCGTACGCCTTCGAGATCGTCGGCTTCCCCTGGATGACGAGGAGGTTCTCGGCGTCCTTCAGTTCCGCGCTTGTCGTGAAGCTGAAGCTCCCCGTAATCACCTTGGCGTCGTCGATCAGAATGACGTGGTTGCGGGACGCCTCGTGCTCGGAGTCGATCAGCACGGTGCACCCCTCGGTGGCAAACACCGTCGCGTCGGAGGTGCGATCGGTCTGCTGAGCGCGGTCGAGCACGATCGTCACCGCGACCGCGCGCCGCCTCGCCGCCAAGAGCGCGTCTGCGATGAGTGGGGAGGTGAGCCGTTGGGCGAGAACCTTGACCGAACGCGTCGCGCCAGCGATCTCGTGGACAATCGCGTCGGTGCAGCCACCGTTGGGAGAAAAATGGACCGAGATCCCGTCCTCAACCGTGGCAGCTCGTCTCGTTACTGGCAGCGCGACCGCGGGTGCTGACGACGGGATTGCCCCACTCGGTCCGGGATCGACCGGCACTGCTGGCCGCGGCGGTTTTGGGGCGGGCGGCCGACTCGACGCACACACGCCGCAGGTGCCGCCGCCCTTGCACCAGCGGCACGAGCTGCAGTTCTTGCAGGCGCGGCAGTCCGCGGCACCCACGCACGTGGCCACGGCGGCGTTGTCGACCTGGGTGCCGTCATTTCGCAAGTCGTCGACGATCGTTGGTGTGCAGCAAGGCGGTCGCTTGGCGACGGCGGTAGTAGGCCATGATGCCGTCGCCGCCAAGGGCAGGCAGGCCGCGACGAGCCAAAGGAGTGTCGCTCCAGGTCGGCGATCAAATACCTTGAGCATTGGAATCCTCTCGATCTGGGTGGTTCAATCACGGGCCCCGAGCAATCGACGCTCGCGCCAGAACTGCTCCTACCGATCCCACGCTCACCGGCGCACACCCTCTCGACGACGGGTGATCGTCTTGCGCATTGCCGCGACCCGCTTGTCGTGCTGTCACTCCGTCACCGCGGGTCTTGAATAGGGCCGCACGCTACCCTCCTGGCGCAGCGCAACCGCATGGCTCGTGGAACTCTGCGGCGGAAGGGGCATGAAATGGACCGAGTTGGTCGTACCTGGTTGGTCGCGTGCATCACGGTACTGGTTGCGTGCACGTCGCCGCTCGAGCGCGGCGACGCGGCGCGTGCCCGTGAAGACTGGGACGCTGCGGTCGCGTCGTACGAGGAAGCGCTGCATGGTGCTCGAGAGCCCCAGGAGATCGAGGCGATCAAGGCGCGGCTGCACGAGGCTCGCGATCGAGCGGCAGACAGTCATCTCGCGTTGGCGGAGAGATGCGAGGGGCTGAAAGATCAGGGCGGTGCGCTCGTGCACCTTGAGCGGGCCTACCAGCTCCGGCCCACAGCTGACGTGAAGCAGAAGCTCCAACGTGCGCAGTTGGCGGAGGGTGAGGCCTGCTTACGCACCGGCCGGCTCGCGCTTGAGCAGGGGCGCGTCGGCGAGGCGATCCTGGCGCTCGAACGCGCGGAAGCACTTGCGCCAGGCCCCGAGTCGGCGGAGCTGCTGGTGAAGGCGCGCGCTGAGGACCAGCGTCTCCGCGAGATCCAGTTCGACCGCTGCGTGAAGGAGGGCAAGCAGGCCGTCGTACGGCGCGACTGGGTGGGCGCGTGTGCCGCGTTCGACCGAGCGCGCCAGGCGCTGATACGTGACGAGGCCACCCGCGAGGCGAGTTTCGCGAAGTTGATGGCGGAGGGAGAGGCGTATGCCATGCGAGGCAACGCCGGCTCGTGGGGTCGCGCGTGCAAGCTGTTCCAGCAGGCCCGCGGCTACGGCATCGACGTCGCGTACGTCGAGTCCCGGATCGCTGCAACCGAAGTCGTCGACCTCGTGGTCACGGTGCATGGGGCCGTCGTCCTGCCCACCAAGCCGGTGAGCGGCTTGCCGTGGGACGGCATTGGCGGTGCGAGAGATGCGGCTCGCCTTGCTGAAGCAGTCGCGCTGCTCGGTGCGATCGACCCTGTGACCACGAGCGCGGCGTCGGTGCTCGGGTCGCTTTTCTCGAAGGGGACCGCAGCACCGGATTGTTTCGTGACTGTGACCGTTGACGGAAAGCACTTCGGCGGCGAGGTGACTGTTGACCAGGACGACTTCCTGCCGCAGTGGGGCATCCGGTTCTTGATGCCGTACGCGACGCAGATCGACCCGCGGATCGTGACAATAGAAGTGCGGGACCGTGACCTCTCGGATCACGACAACGTCGGAGCCGTGCATCTCACGGTCGCTGAGCTGGCCGAACGATCGTCGAAGGGCCGCCTTCGGTTCTACGATGAGCACGGCAAGTTGAGCGCTGATGGAATCCTCGAGCTTGACGTGTCGGTCGAGCGAAAGCCTGCGGGTACGGCACGCTGACCCGCCGCGATCCGCCGTCGTTGTCGATGTCGAGGTGGATGGAGACGCTGCACGAGTCGGCCAGCCGAGCGACTCCCGAGGAACGTCGAGGTGAGACGGTGGAGTCGTCCCCCTAGTCGGGCTAACGTCGTCCTTAAGCTGCGAGGGCACCGGTGCACCACCGCACGCTCGCTGACCACCGTAACGGTGACCTCGTAAGCTTCTAGGGCGTGTTAGCCGTCTCCCAAGACCAGCTTCCAAGGCCGTGAACGCTTCTCAAGATAGGCCGCAAGCTGTGAGCTGTATCCGGCGGTTTTCGCGTCGCCGCGGCTGAGCGCGAGACGAAGTGACTCATGAACCATGTCATATGCGCTCTTCCATGACTGAGCAATCATCGTTCGAACGTCCTTGTTCTCAAGTAAGGGGTCGTCCGCGAATACGTCGACGAACCATAATCCATCGCGGTCTCGGCGAATCATGCGGAGCGAGTCGTTAGCTGTCTTCCTTGAAAGCGCCGCGAAGCGACCTTGCGAACGGCGTCGACGCAAGGCGACAAGTAAACGAACAACGCGTGGGTGAACGACAGTGCGAGGCCAGTGAGCTAGATCCTTCTCAAGTTGAACGGCTTCAACCAGTCCGGCGCCATGCATCTCATTCTGCGTGAGCTGAGATCCATAACCGAGCGCAATGCCACCGCGAAGAAGACGTCGATTGCGGAATGCGTGAAGCGAGGCAAATCGCGCCGCGTTCAAGATGTGAAAGATCCGAAACGTCGCCGCCTCAATCGCACGGTCATCTGGGAGCGAGGCCGCGATTGCGATTGAGTCTGACATGCCGATGAAAGTGACGCGACGCGCATCCTCAAAGAACCGTCGCACGTGAGCTGGCACGCGCAATCGTGGTGGAAACGTCACCGACGTCATCAGCTTTCGCTGCAGATATCCGCGAAGCTGGAGTAAATAGCCGACTGAGTCGGAGTACGCACGTCCGAGTGCCGAGCGAGAAGCGTGATGGCGAACCATCGCATCGAGTCGAAGCAGTCTTGAACTCTGTCCGACTGCATCGAGGAAGGCGACGATTTGGTGTTGGAGCAGCAAGCTGTCGTCCAGCGTGGAGGAGTACGGCAAACGTCGTCCTCAAGGTGCGAAGCCGCGGGGCGGCGAGCGTAGCTAGCGGACCAGCGTGCGCAGCGCCCTCGTCAGCTTCAAGGCCATGCTAGGCCGCATCATTCAAGCCCCAGGGTGATGCAGAGGAGTCTTGTCGGGGTCAAAGCGTTCCAGGTACTCGCAAAGTAATCGAAGGGCGGTATTCCGACCAAACTCGAGCTCGTCGTTAGTCGCAGGCCGTAGACCCGAGAAGTTCTGTCCACGATGACGGCCCTCCTGCAGGGGCTCCGAATTCGCGAGGCGTCCAAGTTCTGAGATGTCGTCCTCATCGACAGCCAAGTCTTCAGCGACCTGTTCACGTTTTCCGAGCGACGCCGTGAGAATCTCAAGAACCTCGTACAAATGCACAAACGCGTTCTTCGGATCAGCGATCGACTCGTAGATAGCCTTGACCATTGGGCCGACTGCGCCGTCTTGGCCTCCGATTCGAATGACGTCCTCTGCAAAACTGCCTAGAACTGCGTCGAAGGAGGCGCCACGCGAGTACGTCACCCGCGCATCAGTCTCAGTAACGATCTGTCCGAGGCGATCTGCAGATGACGAGAGAGGCGACCGTTCGGGGAACCGGATGTCAGTCTCGTTCCCAGTCGGGTCGATCGTCACCACGGAGGCGTGCTTGAGTGAGAACTGACTTCGAGCCTTCACGCTCAAAGAGGTCAGTACCCGAGAAAGCAGGTCGGTTGCGTCCAGCACCCAACCCTCGTGCGGTATCGAGGATCGATCGAACAACGAAAGTTCTGCGTGTCCGCGGTCAAGTGCGATCTGCCCCTCACGAAAAGCGATCGTGAGCCAGCCGGCCAAGAGGGTCGCTGGGCGATAGCGCCACCTGATGACAATGCGCGGGACCATGGCGTCCTGTCGGCCTAAAGTTGTCCTATAGCTGCGGGGGCACCGTTGCACCACCGCACGCTCGAGCACCGCCGTAACGGTGACCTCGGTAGGTTCAATGGCCGGATAGCTGGTCCGATGGTGAGCGTCGCCATCAGTTCAGGTACCCACGAATCCAGACGACTGATGCGTTTGAAGTGATGGTAACAACATCACCTGCCGCAGCAGTGACGGGGCCGCCGAAGCGGCCACTACCACTCGCTGCGCTGCCGCTGAAAATGCTGATGGCGTCGTGGGCAGTCCAGGCGAGTGCTCCGTTCAAGAAGATGCGGATGCTGTTTCCTCCGTTCACCGCTGACCAGTCGGTCATTAAGAGCATCCGCCCAGCGGGAACCGTGTAGCCGTTCTTGTCAAACTTGATGATGTTCCTGGCAGTGGGAGTGAAGGGCACTCGAAAGGTCGGTATCGGCGTTTGGTTGTCGACAAGATACCCACTAAGGAACGCCGACCCTCCGGCTGCACTCATGTCGACGGTGTCGCCCGCGAAGGCAACGAGCGGCGTTGTCCAAGTACCGTCGGTCCAGAAGTTGTTCGCGGTCGACAACGACCAAACCGGCGAACCATTGATGATGACGTCGAACGACGACATGGGAGTAGACCAACCGTACAGCATCAGTGCTTTGGCGGCCGGAACCACGAATGGCGGCGATCCAGGCGCTGAGGGTTGCCGAAGGTTGATCGCGTCATCAGGATGGGTGACGTACTCGATCCTGGGGGCGATCGACGAAGACCACGGCCCAGCCTGGCCGCCGGCTGAAATGCAGACGGCGACAATAACGACGCCGACCAGGGCTCCGAGTGCTAGCGCGCGGTGCATGACGAACTCCGAATGTTTCATGTCGAAACCGACCAAAGGTACTGGTGCGTCGGATCCAGCTTACGCTGCCATGAACTGCGAGGGCCCCCATCCGGCGCTGCACGCTCGACGTCTACCGTAACGGTGACCTCGTCAGCTTCAATGGCGTGTTAGCCGGCACGTTGACGGTGCCGGAAGTGCGGGCGTATCCGCGTCAGCCTAGTTCTTGGCGGCTTCGATGGCCTGGAGTCGTTCAGCCGAGATGTCTCGAAACTCAAGCTGCGTCCTGAGTCGATCCAACGACTCCTGAATCTGGTGGGCGGCCTTGCTCGACTTTGAGAAGTCGGTCCGTTTCGCGAAGGCCGATCCGGGGTTGGTAACGACAGCGTAGTTGGCAACGACCTTCGTCGACATACCGACTGGCACGATGTTGAGGCGCAACTGGCATTGAGGCGTCGTGTTGAACTCGCTGCCGAAGAACAACTGAGTTGCGATGTCGTCGGCATCGCGCGTCAGCAGGATGGAAGAGGCGGTTTGCTGTTCGACGGAATAGCCGGCTCCAATCCAGGCCGACACGAGGTGGTTCGACACGGTCTGTGCCGACGCACCAGAAATGAAGACCTCAGGGCAACCGGATGGCGTGTTCAGCGGCGAGACGCAGCCAGTGATAAACAGGAGCAATGCAGCGACGACGCGATGTCTCATGGCACGACCCCCCGTATTGCGGATGCCTCCACCTTGGGGCTATCGATCGGCATTGAGGCGGCGCCACCTTGAGCCCCTGCGATTGGAGTCAATGAGCTGACCGGATGCGGGACTCTGTCCGGCTAACGTCGTCCTTCTCCTGCAAGGGCGCCGGTTGCGGACCGGACGACCGCCGACCACCGTAACGGCGACCTTGACAGGTGCAAGGGCCTGTTAGGCAGCGCTATCAGCCGCCCTTTGATTCTTGGGTTGTCGTCGCGGGCGATGTCGATTGCCTTGACTCGGCTCTCACGCCACTCAGAAGCTGGAGCGCGAGCCACGCAATGGCTGCCGTGAAAATGACCTGAGTCAGTGGCCAGCCAACGGTGACGTACCAAGGTGTTGGTTGCGATAGGGGAGACGTCGCTTCCTTTCCCTCCGCCCTGTTCATGTAGTAGTGCTTGAAGGCCTTGTCGATGTGGTGCCCTCGCGTTACGAGCGAGATGAACCCGATGTACGTTGCCATCAATACCAGAAACGCAAGCCGTTCTGAGCACGCCGATTCAAAGATGTTGATTCGCTGAGTGACGGATGCGTAGACGACGAGACCGATTGCCGTCCAAAGTGAGAAACTGACGCGCCACTCGTAGCGTTGGCGGTTCGAGAACGAATCATGAGTCAAGCGTGAGAGTTCAAGGAACTGGACTTTGTCTTTCGCCATTCGCCTTTACTCCATGTGCGGGGCCGGATGCCACGAAATGTGGCTGCTAGAGTCGTCTTCAAACTGCAAAGGCACCGGTGCACAACTGCAAGCTCAGCGACAACTGCAGCGGTGACCTTGGCAGCTTCAAGGGTATGTTAATCGTCGTCGACACGAGGGATCCGATGATCCTCAGTGCCAACTTGTGCGACTGCGATGCGATACGTTCCGAGAGTGAACGACTTTGCGATTTCAAGTATGGCATCGGCGAGCTTCCGAGTCGGGTTTAGGTAGCCAAGTAGCTCGACACTCAAGGCACGCCGTGCTCCGAAATCCTGGATTAGTTGACATCGTGAGAAGTCTCTGAGAAGTCCGCGATGATGAACCACGCAGTTCCTAACCGCGACGGCAGAGTTCACATCGTCCCAGAGCCTGCTGTCGATGTCGGTATGCGCGGCAGGGAGAGAGTGGCGGAGTTGCTTTCGCCAATGAAGTTGTTGGGCGTGGCTCTGGACTCCCGACTTCTGGTTCACAGGTTGCTGAACCAAGGAGCAAATCGAGAGAACCTCTCGCTCGACGAAACTGAGTACAGAGATAATGAACGACGAATAGAGGATGTCTGGGAGTGGAACGTGAAGGCGCAGTTCGTCAGATGCTATCGCCGAGGTTCCTGAAGTCTGCACGCGGACTCTCTGAGCGTGTATGAACTGATCGATCGTAGTAAGGAAGCCTCCGAGCTCCTCAAGATAGAGCTCGGCACCGATACAACTCTCTTCGAGAAGAGACGTCAATCCGTTCATTGAGGCGCTCGCTGGTACGTCTAGCGTCGTTCGTAATCTGCGAGGGCGCCGGTGCACCACCGCACGCTTGAGCACGGCTGTAGCGGTGACTTCGACAGCTTCAGGAGCATGTTAGGCCGCATCTCAAGCAGCCGTCAGTTCGAGGAATCGACAAAGGACGCCGGTGTCAAGAAAGTGAATGTGCTTCATCGTGTCTCCGCCTCGGATGGCGATTCCGGCAAGTACAACTGTTCCGTTACTTGTCACTGCAACGATAGGTGAGCCACTGAGACCATTGACCTCAGAGATCGCATGTCGGTCATCTATCGCCAAGGTGTGCACACGATCTGACTTCTCGAATGCTACGCCAACGTACCTTCCTGATAGGCACGCGCGTCGATATCGAATGCTCAAATCGTCGTAGTCGATTTCTCGAATACAGTCTGGATATCCACCAATCGCCATTGCTCGGCCATGAACGAGTGTTCCCATGCCTGCGAGCGCAAGGTCACTTGAAAACGTGATTGCCTCTTGTCGGAGTCGATCATCCGTGAGTGGCGCCGCGACTCGGAGCGCGACGACATCCTTGTAGTCTGGGCCAAGCTCCTGAGGGGTCCAGGAACGATCGAACGCAATGAATGCGTCGCTGTCGTCGTGAACGCGAATTCGAAGGTCATCAAGGTCTTGGCCAGCAACGACGTGGCGAGACGTAATGACGAACAGCTGCCCGATCCAACTGCAAACGAATGCACTGCCGGCACCGGAATGGTACGGGTACTCCTCATCCTCGATTCGCTCAAAGAACACCGGACGCGAGCAGGAGAGCAGTCGTGCAACCACGTCGACTCCCATGGGCGGACTCCATGCAGGCCCCTTGGCTGCGAGGGCACCGGCAGAGCGCCGCACGCTCGCCGACCTCCGTAACGGTGACCTCATCAGCTTCAGGGGCATGATAGAAAACGCCTTCAAGAGCCGAATAGCTGTCGATCTCGGTCAAGACGCTCTGCGAATGAAGGACGGTTGTCCAAGATCCAGGTGCGCTGAGCAGGCGTTGGTTCTCCCTCCGGGACTCCGATTGCCTTCTTCGTCAGTAGGCAAAGAGCTTCTTCTGCGATGGTGACCGGAAACAGGTAACCGCATCCAGTCCTCTTCCCAATTGAGCCAACTTGCACGAGTACTCCTTGTGCGAGAAGGCCAGCAACGTCGGGACTGTCGATCGGAAGCTTGAGGGTAGTTGCGCCATGAATCGTGAACTCTCGAAGCACGGACGTTTCCTGGGGAGCCAGCGAATTGAGAGCAGCAACGATGTCGTTGAGTCGTTTTGACTCGCGAAGTCTCGACTGCCGGGCGCGGATGATGTAGCTGGAGAACGTGAGCAGCCAATTGAGGACGCACCATGTTGATGAGGCGGCGAATGTGAGCCCAATCCAGGGACCATGGTCGTCTCGAAGAGACTCGACGTGAAGTGCCCGACAGCACTCAGCCGGCGCCCAAAGCAAGAGTCCGGACAGCAGCGCGATCCAAGCAAAATGCTTGATCGGAAGGCGTAGGAAGTCGAGAGCCTTTGTAATCCACTCCATGCAGCGCCTTTCTAGCTTCGTGTTCGGTTGAAGAGGATAATGGCATTTGATTGCGATCAGTTGCGAGTCTTGCGCGGCCGCTTGATGGCCGCCCTGGTGGGAGGACGCGCCTACCGGAAGGGATCCCCGAAGGATGTACTTTGATCGGGGTCGTCTCCGACGACGGACTCACCTCTCCGTCTACGGGTTGCGAACTTCGATTCGAGGGAGCCTCACCGCCGGGCTTGGCCGTCGCCCCGTTTGCGCGAGCAGCGCCTTCATGACCACGATCGTCGCTGTGACCGGAGTCTGGGGCCGGGCCATTCGCAGTAGCGTATTGACGACCGAATCGGCGACCGCGCGAACCTCGTCGGGCCGTCGTCCGAGGTGTTCGGTGGCACAGGCCGAGATCCCGTGCTTGACGTCCACGTCGAAGTATGCGGCCTGACAAGGCGAGATGACGGCCGCTGCATTCGCACGGCGACACGGGTACCTTCGGTGTTCAGCAGGCGCGGGATTGGGTCGAGGGTGAAGGCAATTCATGACGAAGGCTTCGACTTCGCAAGCACCGCTCGAAGTTCGGGACTTGGTAACTGCGGTTCGGAACCACGCGCTCTACGCGAACGTGACCGATGATCGCAGCTTGCGCGTCGTCATGCGCGCGCACGTCTTCGCCGTCTGGGACTTTCAATCCTTGCTCAAGGCGCTCCAGCGTGAGCTCACATGCGTGGAGGTCCCTTGGTTGCCAACGCCGGATCCGGCGGCACGGCGGCTCGTCAATGAGATCGTGCTCGACGAGGAAAGTGACGAGACGCCCTGGGGCACGCATCTCTCGCACTTCGAGCTCTACCACCGAGCGATGGTCGAAGGCGAGGCCGATACGGGGCCGATCGACACCTTCACCGCCTCGTTGCGCGATGGCGACACCGTGGAGCGCGCCCTCGACATCGCCCGCGTCGCCGGCGGCGTCAAGAGTTTCGTGACCACGACCATGGGCATTGCGCGGAGTCGCAGCGCCCATCGCATTGCGGCGGCGTTCAGCTTCGGTCGCGAGGACATCATCCCGGAGATGTTCGAGCGGCTGGTGGCGCGGCTCGCGGACCTCGATCCGCGGCGCTGGTCGACGTTCCGCTACTACCTCGAGCGGCATATCGAGCGCGACGGTGACAAGCACGCTCCGGCAGCGCGCGAACTGCTAGCCCGGCTTTGCGGATCGGATCCGACGCGGAAGCTCGAGGCTGAGGTTGCGGCGCGATCGTGCCTCACCGCCAGGATCGCGCTCTGGGACGACGTGCTGGGTGACATCCGAGGCTTGAGCTAGACGACTTTCCTTCGCAATCCGCCGAGCAGCGCCCACGCCGCCACCAACACAACTCTCACGGCTTCCTGCTGCGGGACTCCGGTCCGCAGCAACTCTTGGACGACGTGCTGAGCGTGAGCCCGAACGCGCTTCGACGGCCGCCCGAGGCCATGCACCGCGCACGCCGCGATCCCTTGCTCGACGCCAACGTCGAAGTACGCCGCTTCCCGCTTGGCCCGCAGCTCGTCGGCGGCCGTCTCGAAATCGAACCAGAGCTTCCGCTTCGCGCCGAGCGCCTTCACGATTGCGTGCGACTTGTCCGCCACGATCCGCTGCAGATTCCTCCGGCCGACGCGCAGGCGCACCGTCTTGTCAACCGGATGCTCGTAGCTCGGCTCCGCCTCAAGCGCGCGGTAGCTGACGCGAGGCTTCACCGGGGGGCTCCCCTCCGGTCGAGGGCGAAGCGCACCCCCTCCAAGAACGCCTCAACGTAGAGAGCGACGGCCCGGATCGGCTCGACCGCGTCGTCGGGCGTCACCGCGTCGTGCGCGCGTTCCTCGGCCTCCGCACGGGCCGCAACGAGGATGTCTCCCTCGGAACCGCGTTGCCCCTCTGCCATGGTCGCCTCCACTGCGCGACGCCTACTCGCGCAGGGGGCAGTCACGCTCGATCGCGGCGACGATGCAAGAGCGCGCCCGGCGTGTGCTCTCCGCCAGCTAACCGGAATCGATCGGAGAATCGGCCCTTCGCAAGGTCCGAAGACGAGGTCGCCCGTTAACCAATCCGGCCAAGTTCGCGTTTCCGCATCGACCGCTCGCCCCCGCGCTCTCCGTTTTCCGTTAACCACCCTCCCGCTCTCCGATTCGATCGGAGAGTTCGAGAGCATCCGGGCGTCGCTGTTCGCACGGATCGCTTGGGGGACCGACCGAGCGGTGCGAGACGGAGAGCACCGCGCCGTTCACGCCACCGCCGTATCCCGGGAAACGGGCGCGACTTGCCGCGCCTCGCGCTCGCAAGACCTTGGCCTCGCGTCAACCACCGTCGCCGAGAGCCGCGCAGCCGAGCCGCACATTGGCTCCCCAGACGATGCGGAAACGCGAACCGCTCTCTGTTCGCGGGAGTGTAGCGGCGAAGGCGAGGCCAACGCTCCTTCGCATCGTCCGCGTTGGCGAGAGCGTTCTGGCCGGAGGCATTCGCGCCCGCTCTGCGAACATGAGCCTCGCCGCCGGCAATCGGCGCAGGATCAAGGCTGCTTCCGTCTCGCGCTTGAGAAATCCGTCCTCGCGGATCGTTGACGAGTCGGCGCTCAGGCGCTCGCGCGCCGGCGATGCCACGCGGCAGCCCGCAGGCCGTTGACCACTGCGAGCAGTTCGGAACCCTCGTGCGCGATCACCGCGACGGCGACCGTGATCCAGCCGGTGAGGGCCAGCGGGATCATTAACGCGAGGACGGCCAGCGAGAAGACGATGTTCTGGCCGGAGATCGAGCGAGCGCGTCGCCCGACGGCGACCGCATCGGCGACTCGCCCGAGGTCATCGCTCATCAGCGCCACGTCAGCGGCCTCGATCGCTGCGTCGGTGCCCGCCGCTCCCATCGCGATGCCAACGTCGGCCTGCGCGAGCGCCGGAGCGTCGTTGATTCCGTCGCCGACCATCGCGACGACGCCGAAGCGTCGCTGCAGCGCCTGGATCGCCGCGACCTTGGCCTCCGGCGAAAGATCGGCCTCGACCTCGTCGATGCCCGCCTCGCGCGCAATGGCGCGTGCGGTCGCAAGGTTGTCGCCCGAGAGCATCACCACTTCGAGGCCGAGACCCTTCAAACGCTCGACGGCTGCCCTCGCCTCCGATCGCAGCTCGTCGCGCAGCGCGATCACGCCGTGGATCTCGGTGGCCGTGCCCACGACCATCACCGTTTTTCCCTCGCTCGTGAGTTGCTGCGCGATGTCGGGAACCCGTGCCCCGCCCGGCATTTCCTCGAACAGCGCGGGCTTGCCGACGTAGCAGGTCTCACCACCGACGATCGCCTGCGCTCCCATGCCTCGGATCGCGCGGAACGCCGACGCCTCCGGGAGCGAAGGCAGTGCCTCTGCCGCGCCTCGCGCCACGACTGCCCGCGCGATCGGATGTTCTGAACCGCGCTCGATCGCCACCGCGAGCGCGAGAACGCCGCTTCGATCGCGACCATTGACGGTCACCAAGTCGGTGACGGTCGGCCGCCCGACCGTGAGCGTGCCTGTCTTGTCGAACGCGACGGCGCGAAGGCGGCCGAGGCTCTCGAGGTGCGCGCCACCCTTCACCAGGATCCCGCGGCGGCCGGCACTGCCGATCGCCGCCGAGACGGCGACCGGCGTCGACATCACCAGGGCGCACGGCGCGGCGGCGACCAGCAGTACGACGGCGCGGTGCACCCAAATCGAGTCGGCGGCGCCATCGAGGAGCGCAACCGCGGCGAGGAGCAGCGCGACGGCGAGCACGATCGGCGAGTACACGCGGCCGAACGAATCGATGAACTGCTGCGTGCGGCTCTTCTGCTCCTGCGCCCGCTCGACCAGCTCGATCATCCGGGAAAGCGTGTTATCCGCGAACGCGGCAGTGACGCGGATCTGGAGCGCGCCGTCCTGGTTGACCGAGGCGGCGAAGACGCGAGCGCCCGGCCGCTTGTCGACCGGGACCGACTCGCCCGTGACCGGCGCCTGATCGACCGAGGACTCACCCGCGACGACGATGCCGTCGGTCGCAATCGATTCTCCGGGCCGCGCGACGAACACGTCGCCGACTCGGAGCTGCTCGGCCGGAATCTCCGTCTCGCCACCGGCGCCGACGACACGAGCGGTCTTCGGAGCGAGGTCGAGCAGCTTGCGGATCGACGAGCGGGTGCGGGCCTGGACGAACTCCTCGAGCGCCTCGGCGGCGCCGTAGAGGACCACCAGGAAGGCCGCCTCGTCCCAAAGGCCGAGCAGCGCCGCGCCCAAGGTGGCGGCGAGCATGAGCACGCCGATGCCGACGCGACGCTTGCGCACCACGTCGCGCGCGGTCTCGAAGGCCCAGTACCGTCCGCCGACCGCGATCGCGACGAAGTAGCCGACCCGCTCCAGTACGCCTGGAAGCAGGCCGGCTCGTGTCGCGGCGAAGGTGAGCGTCGCGATCGTGCCGGCGACGAGCGCGGCGCGCATCGGAGGGTAGGCGTGCCAGCGCCCCTCGAACGCGAGCTCCTCGCTGTCGTCGGAATCGTCGCCGCCCCGTGACCGGGCCGGTGTCGCAGCGTGCGGAGAGTCCATCCGCGGCTCAATCCTTCGACTTCGGCGCCATCGCCTCGAACTTCGCCTTGAGCTCCGGCTTGCAGGTGAAGCACTGCGATTCGGGAAGCCCGTGCGAGCCGCACCAGTCGCCCTTCGCCTTGAAGTCGGCGATCAAGGAGTCGTTGCACCGCGTGCAGATCGATTCCGGGACGACATGCTCGACGCACCAATCGGCGACCTCCTTCTTCTGGAGCAGCGGCGTCGCCGGCGCGCTCTTCGGCGGGGCGGCCGCAGGAGGCGACGTCGGCTCGGCCTCCTTGGAACAGCTCGCGGCGAGCAGCAGGCAGGCGAGCGACAGCGAGGCGAGGGTCGGGATCGAGTTCATGGCGATTCTCCAGGCGTGGATGCGCCCGATGCGGGCGCGGCTGCAGGCTCCGGAGCCGGAGCCGTGGTGGTCGTTCGAGAGTCGGACGAGGAAGCGGCTCGCCGCCCGATGATCCAGTAGAGGACCGGCAGCACGAGCAGCGTGAGCAGGGTGCTGCTGATGACGCCGCCGATCACGACGGTGGCGAGGGGCCGCTGCACTTCGGCGCCCATGCCCGTGCTGAGCGCCATCGGCAGGAAACCAAGGCTCGCGACGAGCGCCGTCATCAGGACGGGGCGCAGTCGCGTCAGAGCTGCTTGCTCGATCGCCGTTCGAAGGGGGGCGCCGCGCTCGAGGAGCAGGCGGATCTGCGACACCAGCACCATGTCGCCGAGGACCGAGACTCCGGAGAGGGCGACGAAACCGACGCCCGCCGAGATGGAGAACGGCATGCCGCAGATCCACAACGCGAGGATGCCGCCGACCGCCGCGAAGGGGACGCCGGTGAAGACCCGGATCGAGTCGAGGACGCGTCGATACGTCACGTAGAGCAGCGCGAAGATGAGGGCGAGGGATACGGGCACGACGATCAGAAGCCTCCGTCGGGCGCGATCGAGGTTCTCGAACTGGCCGCCCCATGTGACGTGGTAGCGACCGGATGGCAGCGTCACCTTCTGCGCCACTTCCTGCTGCGCCTGCGCGACGAACGTCCCGACGTCACGGCCGCGGACGTTGCACTGGATGGTGATCCGCCGGCGTCCCCACTCGCGAGTGATCGTCGACGGCCCCTCGCCGACGCGGACCTCCGCGAGGCGCGACAGCGGGACGATCGAACCGGAAGGCGTGCTCACCGGGATCGCGCCGATGTCCGCGGGGGAGGCGCGATACGACTCCGGGAGCCGGACGACGAGCGGGAAGCGGAGCTGGCCCTCGAAGACCTCGCCGACGGGAAGCGTGCCGATCGACTGCACGAGCTGCAGCACCGTGCGCGCCGAAACCCCGTGCTTCGCGAGCTGCTCCTGGTCGAGCCGGATCGTCAGCACCGGCTGGCCCGTGATCTGTTCGGTGCTCGTGTCCGCGGCCCCCGGCGTCGAGCGCAATGCCGACTCGATCTCCCGCCCCTTCGCGGTCAGGACGTCGAAGTCGTCGCCGAAGAGCTTCACCGCGACGTCGGAGCGGACGCCGGAGATCATCTCGTTGATCCGCATCTCGATCGGCTGCGTGAACGCGATCCGCTGGCCGGGCATGTCGCGCAGCTGCCTCTGCATCTGCTCGACGATCTCGGCCTGCGTCCCGGCGCGCCTCCAGCGGTCCCTCGGCTTCAGCGCGACGAAGACATCCGAGATCTCGACGCCCATCGGGTCGGTCGCGACCTCCGCCGTGCCGCAGCGGCTCCAGACGCGCGCGATCTCGTCCGGGAACGCGTCGAGCAGCGCGCGTTCCATCGCCGTGTTGTAGCGCACGGTCTCATCGAGGTCGGTGCCGGCGAGGCGCACGACGTTGATCGCGATCGCGCCCTCCGAGAGGCGCGGCACGAACTCCGAGCCGAGCCCGCGGGCGACGATCCCGGCGCCGAGTAGCGCGGCGACGGCGAAGCCGATCACCGGCCAGGGATGGCGCAGCGCGAAGGTCAGCACCGGTCGATAGGCGCCGCGGGCGAGGCGAACCAGCAGAGGATCGCGCTCCTCGACTCGCTTCGGGAGCATCAGGCTCGCCAGCACCGGCATCAGCGTCAGCGACAGCACGAGCGATCCGATCAGCGCGAAGATCACGGTGAGCGCCATCGGCCGGAACAGCTTGCCCTCGACGCCTTCGAGCGTGAGGACCGGAAGGTAGACGATCATGATGATCAGCTCGCCGAACATCGTCGGCTTGCGCACTTCGATCGCGGCGTCGCGCACGATCTCCATCCGGGAACGACTGTCGCCGGATCGATGTGCCAGGTGGCGCACGACGTTCTCGACCATGATCACGGAGCTGTCGACGACCAGGCCGAAGTCGATCGCGCCGAGGCTCATCAGGCTGCCGGCGATCCCGTAGCGCACCATTCCCGAAAACGCGAAGAGCATCGAGAGCGGGATCGCGAGGGCCACGATGATCCCGGCGCGGAGGCTGCCGAGGAACGTGAACAGCACCGCGATCACCAGGAGGCCGCCTTCGAAGAGGTTGCGGCGGACCGTGTCGAGCACGAAATCGACGAGCTCGGTCCGGTCGTAGACCGTCTCGAGCACGACCCCCTCGGGGAGCGCCCGCTTCACCTCCTCGAGCTTCTCCTTGAGCCGGCGCGTGACCTCGTGGCTGTTCTCGCCCATGAGCATGAAGCCCAGGCCGAGCACCGCCTCGCCCTTGCCGTCCGCGGTCACGGCACCGCGGCGGATCTCGTGGCCGAGCGTCACGTCGGCGACGTCACCGACGTAGATCGCCACGCCGCCCTCGGCCTTGACCACGATCCGCCGGATCTGGTCGATGTCGGTCGTGCGCGCGATGCCCTGCACGAGGAGCATCTCGCCGGCGCGCGTGATGTTCCCACCGCCGACGTTCAGGTTGTTCGCCTCGAGCGCCTCGACGACCTCGTCGAAGCCGAGCGCGAATCGCTGCAGCCGGAACGGGTCGACGCGGACCTGGTACTGCTTCTCGAGTCCGCCCCAGCTGTTGATCTCCGCCGTGCCGGGCACCGTGCGCATCAGCGGCCGGACCACCCAGTCGTGGAGCGTCCGCAACTCCATGAGGTCGCGGCCCTTCCCGGTCACGATGTAGTGGAAGACCTCGCCGAGCCCGGTGGCGACCGGGCCCATCTCGGGCCGCGGAAGCCCTTCGGCCAGATCGACCTCGGCGAGCCGCTGCATGATGAGCTGGCGCGCGAAATAGATGTCGGTGCCGTCCTCGAAGATGACGACCACCTGCGACAGGCCGAACTTCGAGATCGAGCGGACGTTCTCGAGGCGCGGCAGCCCGCTGATCGCCTGCTCGATCGGGAAGGTGATCTGCTGCTCGACCTCCTCGGGCGACAACGCGGGCGCGACCGTGTTGATCTGGACCTGGACCGGGGTCGTGTCGGGGAATGCGTCGACGTCGAGGTGCGCCGCGGCGAACGCGCCGACGAGGACCAGCAGAGCCGCCGCGCCGAGCACGATGGCCCGGTTCTCGAGCGACCACGTGATGACGCGATTGAGCACGAATGAATCCCCTGGATGGCGAGGCAACTCTGAGGCGAGGAATTCGGCCCGACCGGGCCGTCACTCTTCGCCCGTTCAGCCCGCGCCCAGTCGGTTGCGCAGGATGTCCGACCGGAGGACGTAGCTCCCCGCCGCGGCGACGACCTCGCCCGGAACGACGCCGGAGAGCACCTCGGTCAGTCCGTTCTCATGGACTCCGATCCGGACCTTTCGCGTCTGGAAGATGTCGTCGGTGAGCCGGACGAACGTCACCCAGCAACACCCCTCCCAGTTCACGGCCTCGTCGGGGACCGTGATCGCGCTCTTCTCCTCGCGCAGGAGGACGCCTGCTTGACCGAACATCCGGGCGCGAAGGAACCCGTCTGGATTCGCCACCTCCGCGCGGCATGCGATCGCGCGGGTCGTCGCATCGGCTTGTGTGCTGATCCACGAGACGGTGCCTGACACCGGACGATCGCGGATGCCGTCGGGGACGAACGTGAGCGCCTGGCCGAGGCGTACGCGCTCGCACTCCTCGGCGCGCACGGCGAAGCTGATCCACATCCGGGAGGTGTCGGCGACCACGAGCAGCGACTCGAGCGGTTGGACGACCGCTCCCGCGACGACGGGCCGCTCGATCACGACCCCGTCGATCGGAGCCCGGATCGCGACGAGGTTCTGCGACGCCCCGACCCGCTTCGCGACCTCGGGCGAGAGCGGCGGCAGGCCCGCGACGCGCAGGTGTTCGGCGAGGACTTCGTCGCCAGCTTGCCCGATCTGCTCGAGGTCGACTGCGATCCCGAGGTTCACGAGCGCCTGGTGAGCCGCGAGCAGCCGTGCTTGCGCGGTGCGCGCGGCCGCCTCGGCCTGGAACACGTCGACCTCGCCTCGCAGACCACGCTCGACGGCGCTCCGGACGCGGGCGAGCGCGGCCCGGTCGACGTCGCGCTGGGCGCGAGCCAGCACCAGCTCCGACTTGGTGCGACCGATCTCGGCGGAGTCGACGATGGCCACCACGTCGCCCGCCTTCACCGACTCGCCCGCCTGAAAGAAGAGCGCGACGACGATGCCTTCGACGCGTGACGGGCAGCGGACGACGCGAGTCGCGTCGTATTCGACCTCCCCTGGGAAGAACGCCGTCGCGCGCAGCGGGTGCTGTGCCACCTGCGCCAGCCGGACACCAGCCTTCTTGACCGCCTCCCCCGACGCGAACTGGACGCGCAGTCGATGCGTGAGGCAGCCCGGCGTCGCGGAATCCCCGTCGAGCGGCGGATCTGCCACGACGCGCCGCGCTTCCGGATCCGCCGGCAGGTCGCCTTTCACGGCGAGGTCGGGGTGGCACTGCGGGCACTGCGACTCCGGTACGCCGTGCTCGCGGCACCAGTCCTGCGCCGTGCCGCCGTTCAGGATTTCGGGATGGCACTGCGAGCACTCCGACTCCTTGACGCCGTGCTCCGCGCACCAGTCGGCGGGGTCTTCGCCGGCGAGTTCGGGGTGGCATGCAATGCAGCGCGAGTCAGGGACGTTGTGCGCCTTGCACCAGTCCTCTGCCGACGCGGCCTCCTTGCCGAGGAGGGCCGCCAGATGCGGCGCGCGCCAACCGGTGTGGTGGCCCCAATAGGCCACGCTGCCGAGCGCCGCGAAGACCAGCAGGGTCGGCACGGTGCGCCGGATCCACTGCATCGCGGCAGAGATCGAATTGCTCATGTCATGTCTCCGAATCGATGGACTTGGGTCCTGCGTGTCATCGCCGATCGCCGGCATTGCCAGCTGCGGGCCGCGAGCGAATCGCCGGCTCCATCGAGCCGAACGAGCCGATCGCCGCCTCGAACTCGATCACCGCCCGCTGGTAGGCCACCGCGGCTTCCAGGAACGCCGCGCGCGAATCGAGGAGCGTGCGCTGCGCCTGGATCCAGTCGAAGGTGTCGATGTCGCGGCTCCGCAGCGCGCTGGCTGCCAGTTCCGCGAGACGATCCGCGAGGGGGGCGGCCTCGCGGCTCCTGGCGTCGAACTCGAGCCTTGTCGCCCGCGCAAATGCCAGCGCGCGACGGGCCGCGCCGACGGCGTGGTGCAGCGCCGATCGATAGGTCTCTCGCAGCGATTCGCGGCGCGCCGCCTTCTCGGCGATCTCGCCCTGGTTCCGGTCGAACAGCGGGAGTTCGAGGCCGAGAGCGAACCCGAGGTAGCTCTCGTGCTCGGGCTCGCGGCCGAACGAGGGGCCGATCGCGAGCGAGGGGTACTGACGGCGCACCGCGAGCTCGAGATCCGCCTCCGCCGAGCGATAGGTCGCCTCGAGCTCGCGCAGGTCCGGTCGACCGGCGACCACACGCGCTTCGAGGTCGGCCTCGGCGCCTTCAACGGCGAGCGCGCGCACGACGAGCGGCGATTCGAGGTCGGCGAGCGGGAGTTCCGCCGACGTGGGAAGGCCGACCAGCTCGTTCAGCGTCGATCGCGCGCGCTCGAGCTCGCTTGCGGCGCGGTGGGCGACCTGCTCCGCCTCCATGCCGTCGAGTTCGGCG
>Ga0315910_10000425_pt1 | contig 41910 bp, 37 predicted proteins | sample EdamamesoilMG_FD_204470 | JGI IMG/M metagenome (GOLD analysis project Ga0315910, IMG submission 204470) | Garden soil microbial communities collected in Santa Monica, California, United States - Edamame soil | ecosystem: Environmental > Terrestrial > Soil > Garden | place: USA: California...
CGCCTGCGAAGGGATTTGGCTTGTTCGCAGGGTTGGGTTATAACCTTGTGGGTTTTGGATTTAATGGAGGTGCTATCGTTAGATTTGCGCCCGCCAAACGTGTGAACCCAACGTTGGTTGCCATGTATGGATACAACGGTGTGATTAAAGTAGTGGGCAAAGAAGAATACGACAAGTCTTACAATGGTTTTACACTCGGTGGTGGAGTTCAGCTAAACTCAAAAAAGAATCCCAACTACTGGTCATTTGAATTGCTGATCCCTTTCCGCTCGCAAGAATTTCACGATGATCTCGACATCGTAGAAAATGATCCTGAAGTAGAAATAGGTACTACCCTTCCTATCTCATTCAGCGTTGGTTATCACCTTTCGTTGCATTAGGAAAAATCGACTGCATCACACGCGGTGAGAGCAATTGATTATGACCCACCTCTGCCACTTCCAGCTTTCCATGCTGAAGACGAGTGATGAGGCGGGTCATATTCTTTGATGGAATTACCTTATCATACTTACCCACCAGAATAGTAGTCTGGATTTCAAATTGATTCAGTAACCGTGCGATGGTCTTCATTGAAAAATCCAGGTGCCGGAACACCACCCACGAATAATAAACACGCAAACGTTTCGCTTCCGTGTTCATCTGACTTTCAGCAAAACGCAGTACGCCATTTTCAAGCAACCCGATTCGATGGAAGAATCTTCCGATTGAAAAAAATCGGTTTGGATGCGTGATCATACTTTTGAACAACTTTCGCCCTGAGAATGGATAGGTAGCCAGCCAATACCAAAAGCTTGTTTTCACACCATCGGCCGCCACCAGAAATAATTGCTGGATCCGTTCCGGGAACTGTTCCACTGAAGCTAGCGCAAACTTTCCGCCAAGGCTGAAACCCAGCACTGAAAACTGGTCGATCTGATTTTCTCTCAAAAAAGTATCCAGGGTTTCCTTCCACAGTTGCTTTTCCAACGGCTGTTCCCCTTGGGCCCACTGACTTTGACCATGAAAGTAAAGATCGAATGCGTAGCAAGTGTATTCGTCTTTCAATGAATCCATCAACGGCTTAAACCCTTTATGATCCTGTCCAAAACCATGAAACAACAACAGCACTTTTTTTCCATTTCCTGATTTTAAATAGAATAGACTGGAACTGTTATAGGTAGTAACCATGTTTAGTGGGCTATTGTCGTTACCAGACATCCGGTAGCGTCAATGGATAACAATAAAAGTAATGACAAAGGCCTGCAGGCCCCAAATTTTTAAAGTTTTTGGTAAAATAAATCGTTTTGCCTGTGCGTCTTCCAACAAACAAGCTAAACGGTGCGTATGATGACCTTGGCCATGCAAGCAAAAGAGCAGACATTCCTGAAGGAAAAAGACCGGTTGCTGAGTTTTATCCGCAATCGGGTGTCGTCTGTTGAAGAAGCCGAAGATATTTTACAGGATGTATTCTACCAGTTTGTAGCTGGCTATGAAACCATCGAATCACTCGACCGCGTTACCTCCTGGCTCTTCTCGGTAGCCCGCAATAAAATCATTGATCGGTACAGACGCGATGCTGCCCGCCCCAAGCGTGCCGACTTCGCCTTGCAAGCTGGTATGGATGAAGACGCGCCTATGACGTTGCAGGAAATCCTCCCCGATCTGGGCAACACACCGGAAGATTCTTTTTTGCGTGAAGCCATCTGGGATGCTATCATGGATGCCCTTGACGAACTTCCCTCTGAACAACGCGAGATTTTTGTTCTCAATGAATTGGAGGAACGAAGTTTCCGTGAGATTTCGGAAGAGACTGGCGTTTCCATCAACACCCTACTATCCAGAAAGCGGTATGCTATCCTGGCACTCCGAAAAAAATTACAACGATTCTACAACGACATTTAAAACGGTAATGCTATGAACAACAAAGGCATGCTCCTTCTGCGATGTGTGGCATTTGCACTACTTGCCATTACTGTTTTCGGATTGCTGACCATGTGGTTGTGGAACTGGCTCGTACCCGAACTATTCAACGGTCCCACCATTTCATTCTGGCAAGCCATGGGGTTACTCGTTCTCAGCAAAATACTTTTCTGGGGCTTTGCCGGTAAATCTCATAAAAATCACTGCGCCAGTACACACACCAGTCACGCGTGGAAAAAACAATTCTACGAAAAATTCTCCAGCATGAAGCCCGAAGAACGCGAGGCGATTAAAGAAAGAATGAAAGAAAAATGGTGTACCTGGGAGAAAAAAAAATCGGAACAAACACCTGGCAGCACAAACGATTGAAGGCTGGTCTAATCTAATAATCCAAATTATTTTTTAAGAAAAAGGGAACTCTAGTTCCCTTTTTGCGTTGATGGAAACTGAGGAAACTTTGGTAATAAAACAAGTTTCCGTAGTTTTGTGCCAACAGTATGGAAGACCACGAACATAAAGTCAAGATTTTAAACGGAGCCAAAGAACTCTTTAAACGGTTTGGTGTCCGCAGCATCACAATGGATGATATCGCCCATCACCTGGGTATTTCCAAGAAGACAATCTATCAGTACTTCGCAGACAAGGATGATATCGTAACCCTGGCGGTGAAAAATTTTATCGAGCAGGAACGTGCCGTGTTCGAACAGGTGAAGAAGGAATCAAAGGATGCCATCGATCAACTGTTCCGGCTTACCCAGTGCATGCGACAAAACATGAAGGATACAAACACCTCGCTATTGTTCGACCTGCAAAAGTATCACCCGAAGGCTTGGGCATTATTTCAGGAATTCAAACACACGTACCTGAAGAATCACATCAAAAGTGATTTAACAAACGGAATCGATCAGGGGTTTTATCGCCCGGATATTCCGGTAAACATTCTGGCCACCATGCGCCTTGAAGTAGTAACCACCCTGGCACACGATGAACAAATTTTTCCACGTGAGCAATTTAATATCATCGATCTGCAACGCGAACTGTTTGATCACTTCATCTCCGGCATCCTTACCGATAAGGGCAGAAAGATGTATAACAAATACAAAACTCAATATCAAAAGGACGCACAATCTGTCCTGTAAGCAAAATCGACAATCAACAAGAAGAATAGAAGTATGAAAAGGATTAACATCGTTGGAATTATGGCGGGCATCATGCTGATCCCTGCATTTGTCCAGGCTCAGGAGTATACGTTGAAGCAGTGCCTGGAGCTAGCCTTAAAAAGCAATACGCGAATTGAAAAGGCGCGTTACGACTATGAAGAAGGCGAACAAAAAACAAGAGAAGTAAAAGCCCAGGCGCTTCCTCAGGTTAATGGTAAAGCATCCTTTACTGACAACCTGCTGGTACCGGCTTTCATTATCAACAACAACGGAACTGTTTCTGTGTTGAAGGCAGGCTTGCAATATGGCACTTCCATAAGTGCAGAAGCACAGCAACAGCTCTTCAATCAAAGTGTTTTCACCGGCATTAAAGCAGCCAAGGTAAGCGAAGAATACTACGCACAAAACCTCGAACGTGTTGAAGAAGAAATCATTCAGCAAACGGCTACTCAGTTTTTACAAGCCGTTTCAGTCGAAGCCAAAAAGGTTGCCTTGGAAAGTAGCTTGAAAGAAATCGCACAGAACCTGAAGATCGCAGAACAACGCTACTCACTCGGGTTGGGTCGAAAGGTGGATGTCGACCGTCTTCGAGTAAACTACACCAACATTAAAACACAATTGCTTTCACTGGACGACAGCTATTCGCAAGCCATCAATCAACTAAAGCTTACGATGGGTGTTGATATCGCCACGGCCATCACATTAGACGCACCGCTTCTTCACGACACTACTACGTATCAATACGATCCTAACCTGGTAGAAGGCGACATGGTGTGGGAGAACAAAATTGAATTCAAACAACTGAGCACACAATTGAAATTGTGGGACCTGGAAAAACAAAGCTTTGCTTCAGGCTACTACCCCACCCTGTCAGCATATGCCAACTATGCCCGTAACGGGGCCAGCCAGGAATTTAATTTCGCGGAAAGCAATGCCACCACCAATTGGTATAGTACATCGGCCATCGGCTTGAATCTGAGCATTCCAATTTTCGATGGTTTTAGAAAATCAGCACAGATGCAACAATCGAAGATCAGACACATGAAGACCGAACGCGATATGTCGTTCACCAAACAACAATCAAACATGCAGTACACCAACTCGCGCAATGCTTTTGCTACGCACTACGCCAACTACCTGGCACAAAAGCAAAATGCAGACCTGGCGCTGGAAGTACTGCACATAACGCAACAAAACTTTAATGAAGGCGTGAGTCCGCTAACCGATCTGTTGAATGCAGAGTCGGCTCAACTCAATGCTCAAAATCAATTGATCGAAGCCTTATTAAAAGTGAAGCAAGCTGAAATAGACTTGCTGAAAGCTAAAGGCGAAATCAAAACACTCTTAATCTAATCTGAAAACTATTTATTGATACGATAATGAAAAAAACAATCATCACCATCGCTGTTCTGGTTGTGGCCATAGTAGCAGCAGCTTTTGTGCTTAAGGGTAACAAAGCCGATATGCAGGAGAAGACAGAACTGGCAAAAAAAGTAAATGCCACTGTACCCGTGCAAGTAGCTCAAGCGAAAGAAGAAAGTCTTTCCGGAAGCTTTACCGTAACTGGAAATTTTCAGCCCTCAAAAGAGATCACCATAGCTTCTGAAGCATCGGGTAAGATCGTAAGTGTGCAGGTAAAAGAAGGCCAGTTTGTTCGTGAAGGACAAGTGCTGGCTCAACTGGAACACGAAACGCTGGCCGCTGAAGTTCGGTCGGCTGAAGTATCCTTCCAGAAAATCAAAACCGACAAAACACGGTATGAAAATCTGATTCAAACCGGTGGTGTATCACAATCACAAGTGGATGACATCAACATGAATTACGTAACAGCCGAGAGCCGATTGATCAGCGCGAAGAAAAAATTATCAGATGCCATCATCAAAGCTCCGTTTAACGGCTACATCAATAAGAAATACATTGAAGTAGGTTCTTACCTGTCGCAGCAAAGCAACAAGGTATTTGACATTGTTGACCTGTCGAAATTGAAAATGGTAGTAAACGCTACCGAAGCACAAGTACTGGCTGTAAGTAACGCCAAGTCTGTTACCGTAGAAGCTGATGTTTATCCGGGAACTACTTACACTGCCAAGATTAATTTCATCGGAGCTAAAGCGGATGCTGCCTTGAACTACCCCGTAGAACTTGAAATCACCAACATCATTAACAAACCGCTTCGTGGTGGCATGTTTGGTCGTGCCTCATTCGCATTGCCTAACGACAAACCTGCGTTGGTTATTCCGCGCACAGCCGTTATTGGTAGTGTGAATGACGCCCAGGTATTTGTGGTAGAAGGTGATGTAGTAAAAACAAAGAAATTTGTTGCCGGCCGCCAGTTTGCCAACCAGGTGGAAGTGTTAAGCGGTTTGTCAGCAGGCGAACATGTTGTGGTGAGCGGACAAATCAATTTAAGTGAAGGAACAAAAGTATCAGTATTGAAATAATCCGCCTGGCGGAATAGCATTATGAAAATTACAGAAGTATCCATCAAGCGACCATCACTCATTCTGGTGTTGTTCATTGTCTTAACCTTTCTGGGGTTAAACAGCTACACCAAACTGAGCTATGAGTTGCTTCCAAAATTTAGCGCTCCGGTAGTTACCATTACCGCGATTTATCCGGGCGCATCACCAAACGAAGTTGAAAATAGCTTAACCAAGAAGCTGGAAGATGCCGTTGCATCAATGGAAAAAGTAGACAAGATCACGTCTACTTCGTACGAAGGATTGGCCGTAGTAACCGTTCAGTTATTAACCGAAGCCAATGTTGACCTTGCCCTGCAGGATGCCCAACGTAAAGTAAATGCTGTGCTGGCCGACTTACCCGAAGATGTAAAAACACCTTCGCTTGGAAAATTCTCGATCGATGATTTACCCATCATGCGTCTGGGGGTTAATGCCGACATGAGTGCCGTACAACTTTACGACATTGTAGAGCAGCGCATTCAACCCAACTTATCCAAGATACCAGGTGTAGCCCAGGTAAGTTTAATTGGTGGTAACGAACGCGAGATTCGTATTAACATTCAGAACGAAAAACTGAAAGCCTACAATCTTTCCATTCTTCAACTTCAACAGTTGATTGAAAACTCAAACCTGGATTTTCCAACGGGAAAAATTAAAACACAAGATGAGCAAGTACTGATTCGCCTATCCGGTAAGTACACCAACCTCGATGAAATCAGAAACCTGGTAGTAGCCTACCAACGCGATGGCAGCCCGGTAAAACTTTCGGAAGTAGCCGAAGTGCAGGATACACAAAAAGATATTACGCGTGTCAACCGTATCGATCTTCAAAACTCCATTGGACTGGCCATTCAAAAACAATCGGATGCCAACGCTGTGGAAGTTAGCGAACTGGTACGCGAAGAAATTGTGAAGATTGAAAAAACGTATGCGCAGCAGGGCGTGAAATTTTCCATTGCACAGGATAGCTCCGAATATACACTGGAAGCTGCTGATGCCGTAATCCACGACTTGATGCTTGCTGTAGTATTGGTGGCCTTTATCATGTTGCTGTTCCTGCATTCCATCCGGAACTCAATCATTGTAATGGTAGCTATTCCGCTTTCGCTCATCGCTACATTCATCGGCATAAGCTTACTGGGTTATACCCTCAACCTGATGACACTCTTAGGATTGTCTCTCGTAGTTGGTATCCTCGTGGATGACGCCATCGTGGTGATCGAAAATATTTACCGCCACATGGAAATGGGCAAGAACAGGGTTCAGGCAGCGTACGATGGCGTAAAAGAAATCGGATTTACTGTAGTATCCATCACCATGGTTATTGTGGTGGTGTTCCTTCCGATCGCTATGACCACCGGTATTGTTTCCAACATCATGAAACAGTTTTCCATTGTGGTCGTAATCGCCACGCTGTTGTCGTTGTTGGTTTCCTTTACAATGGTTCCTTATCTATCATCACGTTTTGGAAAACTTGAACACATCAGCAATAAAAATATTTTCGGAAGAATTATCCTGGCCTTCGAACGTTCATTGGATGGTTTCACCGCCTGGATTCAGGGAATTCTGAAGTGGGCCCTTAACAACCGCCTGGTTACGATGGTTATTGTAATCGCGATGTTCATTGGCTCGTTCATATTGGTAGGCGCAGGATTTGTCGGAGCAGAATTTATTACTCAGGGCGACCGTGGTGAGTTCATCATGGAAGTGGAACTTCCGAAGAAAACTTCGGTTGAACAGAATAACCTGGTTACGCGGCAGATTGAAGAATACATTATGAGCAAACCGGAAGTAACCTCAACGTTTACAACGGTTGGGCAAGCCTCCGATGGTGGATTTGGTGCAGGTTCGCAAGCGACCTCCTACAAATCAGAAATCAACGTAAAGCTGGTTCCATTAGAACAGCGTTCGGTTTCAGCCGACATCTATGGCGTAACACTGCGTAACGAAATCATGGATCGCTTTGCAGGTGTGAAAGTGAAATCATCGCCTGTGTCCATTCTTGGAACGGCCAACCAGGCTCCTATCCAGGTGATCGTTACCGGGCCAACATTCGATACCGTGATGCAGACTGCCGAACGCATGATGGCCGAAGTGAAGAAAGTAGAAGGAACACAGGAAGTAAAGCTTTCTGTTGAAAGTGGAAACCCTGAAGTAGTGGTAAAAACCGATCGTCAGAAAATGGCCGAGCTTGGGCTTGATCTTCAGACTGTAGGAGGTACCATGCAATTAGCCTTCAACGGAAACAGCGATGCGAAATTCCGTCAGGGCGAATATGAGTATGACATCAACATCCGGTTCGATGATTTCAACCGCCAGGGTATTGACGACATCAAGGCCCTTACGTTTATCAACAAGTTTGGTCAGCAAATCAGGCTCGATCAGTTCGCTACGGTAACCGAAAGTTCTGGCCCTTCACGCTTGGAACGTTATAACCGTATTACTTCCGTGAAAGTGAATTCGCAGTTGCTCGGTCGCCCTTCAGGAACCGTAACGGCTGAAATCCAGCAGATCATCGACAAGATGGACAAGCCTGCAGGCGTTGAAGTAAAGTTTGGAGGCGATCAGGAAAACCAATCGAAGTCGTTTGGCGAACTCGGTATGGCATTCTTAACATCTATTTTGCTGGTGTACCTCATCATGGTGGCCCTGTACGACAACTTCATCTATCCGTTGGTGGTGTTGTTCTCTATTCCGATGGCGATGATCGGGGCGTTACTCGCACTGGCGTTGTCAGCGCAGTCGCTTAACATCTTTACCATATTGGGTATCATCATGCTCATCGGGCTTGTAGCGAAGAACGCCATCTTGGTGGTTGACTTTACCAATCACCTGAAAGCGAAAGGAATGCCGACACGCGAGGCATTAATGGAAGCTACGAAAGAACGCCTTCGCCCTGTGTTGATGACTACCATCGCCATGGTAGTAGGTATGTTGCCAATTGCAATGGCCACCGGTGCCGGTGCAGCATGGAAAAACGGATTGGCCTGGGCCATTATTGGCGGGTTGACCAGTTCAATGTTCCTTACGCTGGTTGTAGTGCCCGTGGTTTATCAATTGGTTGATCGGTTAATGGAGAAAACCGGGTTGATCAACGAAGCCAAGAAACAGCAGTATCAAACCTTTGAAGTATAAAGATCTTGTTGGAAGAGGGGTTGGGTTAGTTTGGTTCCGGTCCGGGTGGAAAACTCGGGCCGGTTTTTTTTGCTCCAGGTTCCGGATCTAAGGTTTCGAGTTTCGAGTTTCGAGTTCTGGGTTGGTGATCGTGAGGTCATAATCTGAAACCTTCAACTCGTAACCCTAAACTTTAAACCCGAAACTCGGAATTGCAAAAATCTTAGTGTGCCCAACAATATAAATAACCCCCAGCCGACTCCATAGTGGAGAGATGACCCTTCAAACGGTTGTAAGGCTGGTTCGGTAAAAATTCATAAAAAAAACATGATGAATCTTAAACCCAGGGCTGTATTGGGCGTTGAAGGAAACATTGGAAACTTTTTCTATTCATTATGTTTCCATAGTTTTGCCGGCCTATGGAAGAACAAGACAATAAAGAAAAGCTGTTAAAAGGTGCCGAAGAACTCTTTATGAGGTTCGGTGTCAGGAGTATCACCATGGATGACATTGCTCGCCACCTGGGTATCTCCAAAAAGACAATCTACCAGCACTTTGCCGATAAGGACGATGTGGTGGTATCGGTAGCGAAATCAAGGCTGGAAAAACAACGCCAGCAATTCGAAAAAGCAACAGCCGAATCCAAAAATTCGGTTGAAGAGATGGTAAAGTTGTCGTATTGTATCAAAGAAAACATGCGCGACACAAACCCATCGGTGTTGTTCGACATGCAGAAGTACCATCAGCGCGCCTGGAATGTATGGCTGGAATTTAAACACAAGTTTATCCGCCAGTCAGTTATGCAAAGCCTGAAACGTGGAATGGAGGAAGGTTACTTCCGTGCAGACATCAATACCGACATTCTGGTAATCATGCGATTGGAGGTAGTGCAGATGGCATTCGACAACATGGTTTTTCCGCGCGATCAGTTCAACCTGGCCGAAGTACAAACACACTTGTTCGACCATTTTGTGTATGGCATCCTCACCGATAAAGGAAAAAAATTATATCAGAAGTATAAAGAAACAAACGCAGTAGAACTCTCAAATCCCTAACCAATGAAACGACTATATCAAACCCTCCTATTAATTCTAGTAGTGCCGCTGTGGGCACATGCGCAGACTAACGAACAGGCAAGCACAGCAACGCCCTCCTCTTTCAATCTTGACGAATGCATTAAGTACGCACTTGAGAATACTATTGAAATTCAGAATGCGAAAGTTGACGAGCAGATTGCAGATCAACGCGTGAAGGAAACCATAGGGATTGGCCTGCCACAGGTAGATGGATCGGTCAGTTTAATGCATAATCCTAAACTACCGCGATTTTATAGCATGTACAATCCAGGAGATCCGGGAGGCTTTATCGACCTTAGTTCCATACCCGGAATTGAAGCTGGCGATTTGGTTGCCCTACCTAACTTTTTTCAACAACCCAGCAGTGGCGATGCAGGGCTGAAGATCAATCAGCTTCTCTTCAACAACTCGTATCTGGTTGGATTGAAAGCCTCAGACACCTATCAGAGCTTATCGCGTAAAACAACAAAACAAACCGAGATTGATGTTATTGAAAAAGTAGCGAAGGCATACTATGCAGTGTTGGTAAGCAACGAACGAATTACACTTTTCGAAAGTAACATTGCCCGTGTTGATTCATTACTCCGAACCACAAAAGCACTTAATGAAAATGGCTTTGCAGAATCGATTGATGTTGATCGTACCCAAGTAACGTTGAACAACCTGAAGTCAGAGCGTTTAAAGTTCATCAACCTGCAACAGTTGAGTTTGGGGTTGTTGAAATTTCAGATGAACTATCCGATGGAAAGGGAGATCGTGGTTACAGGTTCGCTTGCCGATTTAAAGGTGAACGATGAGTTTATCGCACAGTATGCTGAAGGATGGGACTATAAAAACAGAATCGAGTACGACATTCTGGATACTCAAAAGCGCTTACAGGAACTGGAAATCAAAAACAGGTTCTCACAATCCACGCCCAGCCTGGTGGCCTTTGCCAATTTAGGGTATTCGACTATGTCGCCCAATGTTGGGGGTTTGTTCAGAACAGAATCCGGTATTGAAACCACTAGTCAGTACGGACCCGATAAATGGTATCCTTACTCCGCGCTTGGTCTAAGCTTGAACATACCCATTTTCAGCGGCCTGCAACGCTCGGCTAGATTACAACAGGCAAAGCTAAGTCTTCAACAGATTAATAATCGCTACACATCACTGAAGCAAGGAATTGATTTAAGCATTGAACAAAACACCATAGTGTTTAGGAACTCCCTTGAAACACTCCAGTCGCAAAAAGAAAACATGGAGTTAGCAGACCGTGTAGCCCGTGTTACAAAAATAAAGTACGAACAAGGCGTTGGCTCTAACATTGAGGTTACCGATGCCGAAAGCTCCTTGCGCGAAGCACAAGTGAATTACTACGGTGCTTTGTTCGATGCCATTGTTGCCCGCATCGACTTAGAAAAAGCGTACGGCAAGATCGATCCACTTCAATACAGCACAACCAAATAATTTCCCCCCTCAACATGAAAAATATATTCGATATGAAATCAAAACAATATTCCAAAATAGGTATGCTACTCGTGGCTGGTATATTAGCTGCGTGCAGTGCCACCACACCTGAAAGCGACAAACAAGAACAACTCAAAAAATTACAAGCCCAACAGGCAGACCTGTCCAAACAGATCAAAGCGCTGGAAGATGAAATCGCGAAAGAAAACCCCGATGCTGCTGCCGTAAAATCGAAAGAAGTAGCGGTAACGGAAATTGTGCCCCAATCTTTCGACTTTTTCGTGAAAACGCAAGGAAGTGTTGAAGCCGAGGATAACATTCTGGTAAGCGCCAAATCAATGGGCGTAATTACAGCCGTGTATGTAACCGAAGGACAAGTGGTTTCGAAAGGTCAAACGCTTGCTCAGATTGACAATTCAATTATCCTGAGAAACATCGAAGGAATGAAATCTCAGCTGGAATTGGCCAGAACGGTTTATCAGCGCCAGAAAAATCTGTGGGATCAGAAAATCGGAACCGAAGTGCAATACCTGCAGGCGAAGACAAACCTGGAAAGCCTGGAGAAACAACTGGCTTCACTCCAGGAACAAAACAGTATGACACGCATTTCTGCACCAACCAGCGGATCGGTGGATGAAGTTTCGGTTAAGATCGGCCAGAACATTGCTCCCGGTATGCCAGCCATTCGTGTGGTAAATACCTCGAACCTGAAATTGAAAGCCAATGTTTCGGAAGCATACGTTACACAGATTACAAAAGGAAACAAGGTAGTGGTCACGATTCCTGAATTGAAGAAGGACATTACCGCTAAGGTAACGTTCGTTGGAAAAACCATAGACCCAATGTCGCGTACGTTCCCCGTTGAAGTTAAACTCCCCAGCGATGCAAACCTTCGTCCTAACATGACTGGCATTATCAAGGTAATATTCGAAACCAATCCTTCCGCTATTGTTGTTCCGGTAAATGTTGTTCAGGATGTAAACGATGAGAAGATTGTTTACATAGCCGAAATCAAAGGCAAACAAACCGTGGCCCGCAGAAAAGTAGTAACTGTAGATGGCGTATATGAAAACATGGCGCAGGTAAACGGTCTGAAAGCCGGTGATAAGTTAATCTCGTTCGGTTATCAGGGATTGAATGACGGCCAGGTAATCAACTATTAAGTGATGTTCGCGCGGTGATGTGAAATCCATCACCGCCAAACACAAACCCCTTTCACTATGCAAGACATTAACAAAGAATTTAAGCCCACCAGTTGGGCCATCGATAATAAGATCAGCATTTACGTAGCCACGGTCATCATCTGCGTGCTGGGTGTTATCACCTACATGACACTCCCCAAGGAAAATTTTCCGGAAGTAGTATTCCCGCAGATTTATGTTGCTACGGTGTATAATGGCGCGCCCCCCACAGATGTTGAAAACCTGATTACCAAACAAATTGAAAAGCAGGTTAAATCCATTTCGGGTGTTAAGAAAGTCACCAGCAATTCCTTACAGAACTTCAGCAATGTCATTATCGAATTCCAAACGGATGTTGATGTTGCCGAAGCCAAGCGGGAAGTTCAGGATGCTGTTGACAAAGCAAAGCCTGATCTCCCCAACAACCTGGAGAATGACCCTTCGGTAATGGAGATTGATATTTCCGAGCAACCCATCATGTTCGTTAACCTGGCGGGCAATTACGATCTGCAAACATTAAAACGCTATGCCGATCAGCTTCAGGATGCATTTGAAGCATTGAAAGAAATCAGACGCGTTGATATTGTTGGCGCCCTGGACCGTGAAATTCAAATCAATGTTGACTTATACAAATCTGCGCTGGCGGGTGTTGCGCTTACGGATATCATTCAAGCGATTGGTAACGAAAATGTAATCATGCCTGGCGGGCAGCTTTCGGTTGATGGTATGAAACGATCAATCAGTGTAAGTGGAGAGTATCACAATGCCGAAAGCATTGCCAACACGGTTATTGGTGGAACAAAAGGCGGTAAGGTTTACCTGAAGGATATTGCCGATGTAGTAGACACGCACAAAGAACAAGAAAGCTTTGCGCGCCTGGAAGAAAAGAACGTAATCACGCTAAACATTGTGAAGCGTGGTGGTGAAAACCTGGTAGATGCCTCCGATAAGATCAACGAAATTATAAAGGAGTATGAAGCCAATGTACTTCCGGAAGGACTTAAGGTAACAGTTACAGCTGATCAGTCGGTTAACACGCGGGTAACCCTGCACGACATGATCAACACCATCATCATTGGATTCATCCTGGTAACGATCATCCTGATGTTCTTCATGGGCGTTACCAACGCGATATTTGTTGGATTATCTGTGCCGATTTCAAGTTTCATCGCCTTTCTTGTATTTCCGGTTATCGGGTTTTCACTGAACATGATGACCTTGTTCTCGTTCCTGCTGGCCTTGGGTATCGTGGTGGATGATGCTATCGTGGTAATTGAAAACACGCACCGTGTTTTCGACAATGGAAAAGTACCAATCAGAAAAGCCGCTAAGATAGCTGCTGGCGAAGTGTTTCTTCCGGTGCTGTCAGGTACGTTGGTAGTGTTGGCTCCCTTTGTGCCCCTGGCATTCTGGCCTGGCATTATTGGTAAGTTTATGATGTACCTGCCCATTACGCTTATCGTAGCATTATTGGCATCGTTGCTGGTGGCGTACATCATTAACCCGGTGTTTGCGGCCGACTTTATGAAACCACACGATCACGAAGATGAACATGGCGGTGAAACTTCGAAGATCACTAAAGGATTTAAAGTAACCTCCATTGTGTTTGGTGGCATTGCCATCGTATCATACGTGATCAATTTTGGTCTGGGTAACTTTGTGGTGTTAATGTACCTGCTCTACGTATTGCATCACTTCATTCTGAAGGCAACCATTACAAACTTCCAGACCAAACTTTGGCCTAAAGTTCAAAACGGTTATAAAAATATATTAACCTGGTGTCTCACTGCGAAGCGTCCGTTACTGGTGGCTTCCAGTGTCATCGTACTGCTTGTGTTTTCCATTGCCTTCACAAAAATGCGTAATCCTCCGGTAGTATTCTTCCCGAGTGGCGATCCGAATTTTATTTACGCCTACATCCGTATGCCTATTGGTACCGACCAGGTGGTAACCGATTCGATCACAAACATTGTGGAAGACCGTGTGATCCAGGTGATGACCAAGGAGGGAAAAATCAATCCGATGGTAGAGTCTATTATCTCAAACGTAGCCGTGGGTGCCAGTGAAAATCCTTTTGAAGGAGCGGGTAACGTAAGTCCTCACTTAGGAAAAGTTTCGGTTGCCTTTGTGAAGTTTGCCGATCGTAACGGAGAATCTACAAAAGCATACCTCAGCAAAATCCGTGAAGCTGTTAAAGGCATTAAAGGTGCCGAAATATCAGTTGACCAGGAGCAAGGCGGCCCACCAACCGGAAAGCCGGTGAACATTGATATTGCAGCAGAGAATTTTGATTTGTTGGTGAAGACTGCAGATGAAGTAAAGCGTTACCTGGATTCCAAACAGGTGGCCGGTGTAGAAGAATTGAAATCTGATTTTCAAAGTAACAAACCGGAAATCATCATTAACATTGATCGCGAAAAAGCTAACCGCGAAGGTATCTCAACCCGTGATATCGGTATGGTACTGGGAGCATCCGTGTATGGTGCCGAGATCTCCAGGTTCCGCGATGAAAATGACGACTACCCTATCCAGCTTCGTATCAAAAAAGAACAACGAGACGATATCAACCTGCTGATGAACCTTCCGATAACCTATCGCGATATGAGCTCAGGCGGAATTGTGCGCCAGGTACCGCTGTCGGCCATTGCCAAGGTCGAGTATAAAAACAGCTACGCGGGTATCAAACGTATTGATCAGAAACGCGTCATCACGCTTGGCTCAAACGTACTGGCCGATTACAATGCTAACCAGGTAGTTGCTGAAATTCAGAATCACCTCAACTCATTTCAAGCTCCGGATGGTGTTACCATTAAGATGACCGGTGAGCAGGAAGATCAGAAAGAAACATCAAACTTCCTTGCGTTTGCTTTTGGATTAGCCGGTATGATGATGTTTATGATTTTGGTAACGCAGTTCAATTCCGTAAGTAAACCGGTTATTATTTTACTTGAAATTATTTTCAGTATCATCGGTGTTCTTATTGGTTTCTCGCTTTTCAAAATGGAGATATCCATTATTATGACAGGCGTGGGTATTATGGCACTCGCGGGCCTTGTGGTACGAAACGGAATTTTGTTGGTAGAATTTACTGACTTGCTCCGCTCGCAAGGTGTACCACTCTACGAGGCGATTATTGAAGCGGCAAAAACGCGCATGACACCCGTATTGCTAACCACTATGGCAGCAACCATCGGTCTTATTCCGCTGGCCGTTGGATTCAACATCGACTTCGTAACCTTGTTCACCGAATTCAATCCACACATCTACTTTGGTGGCGATAATGTCGCCTTCTGGAAGCCCCTTTCATGGACGATGATCTTCGGATTGGTATTCGGTACATTCTTAACCCTGATCCTGGTACCTACTATGTACTTACTGGTGGCCAAGTTGAAAGAATACCTGAAGTATGGCGTATCTAAAGAAGAAGAAAAATCGGTTCAGGCAGTTGAAAATGGTCGCGAAGTAGTTCGCTCAGTTTAACGATCTACCGAAAAATATGCTGGGGGACACAAGAAAATTTGTGTCCCCTTTTTTTTGTTTCTGCCTGTTCTTTAAAACAAAATGGAATAAAAACCGTCCTAATCAGGAGATCGTTCATACTCGTAACTTTCCATCATCAAAATGAAACCTCGTATCATGACGCTTATTCTTACTACTATAATCTTCCTGTTAATCGATTACTATGTATTTCAAGCTGTGCTGGTAGTAAGTAAAGAGTGGTCGGTCACCTGGAAAGCTGTAGCCCGCTATGGTTTCTGGATCCCTACCCTACTCAGTATTGCAGCGCTGCTTTGGTGGACGTTCGATGATCCATACCGCTATAGTGCTGGTTTTAGAAACTGGGTTATTACCGGATTGGTGGCCACATATTTTTCAAAACTCTTTGCCGTTGTCGTTCTCTTTATCGATGATCTTTACCGTGGTGTAAAGTGGTTGTCTAATTTTTTTTACAGGGGTGCTTCCGGAGATATGCCCGGTGAAGCTATAACCCGCTCTGAATTTCTGACAAAGACAGCATTGATCGCAGCAGCCGTGCCGTTTGGTACGATGGCTTACGGAATTATTTCGGGTGCGCACGATTATCGGGTGAGACGGGTAACGGTAAAACTTCCAAACCTGCCCAAGGCCTTTGACGGTATGAGGATCGGACAGCTATCAGATATTCATAGCGGAAGCTTCTTCAACAAAACAGCCGTGAAGGGTGGAGTTGAAATGATGCTGAAGGAAAAGCCCGATGCTATTTTCTTTACGGGCGATCTGGTGAATAATGAAACGTCTGAAGTAAAAGACTACATCAACATCTTTGACAAACTCTACGCACCCCTTGGTGTTTATTCCGTTACCGGCAATCACGACTATGGCGATTATCATAAGTGGTCGACACAGCAAGCCAAGCAACAAAACTTTCAAGACCTGCTTGAAGCGCACCGATTGCTTGGCTTTAATCTTCTGATGAACGATCACAAATTTTTAGAAGTAGACGGAGAACGTATTGCAGTTCTAGGAATTGAAAACTGGGGAGCGGGAAGGTTTTCAAAATATGGTAAACTCGATCAAGCATACGCAGGCACGGAAGAGACTCCGGTAAAACTTTTACTCTCGCACGATCCCAGTCATTGGGATGCACAAGTTCGTAAGCTTTATCCGGATATTGATCTTCAGTTTGCTGGTCATACCCATGGTTTTCAATTTGGTGTGGAGATCGGCAACCTAAAATGGAGTCCGTCTCAATATGCGTACAAGCAATGGGCCGGTTTATACCAGGAAGGTTCACAATACCTATATGTGAATCGCGGCTTTGGATACCTCGGTTACCCAGGAAGAGTAGGTATGCCACCGGAACTCACCATCGTAGAATTAAAGCGAGCATAGCACTATCAAGCCTGCCCCTGATTCTGTTGGTTGAACGTGGAGAGTAAAGCCATACTTGTGCTGGCTGCTACATCGTTAAAATCAACATTGGTAACTTTCAACGCATAGATCAACAACCGGATTTCTTTCATTGAAATGGACGTATCGGCTTCTGCCAGTTGAAATAGATAAACAAAGGCACAAAGTTTTTCTTCTTCTGTGCAGGCGTTCAATAAATCCAATCCGCGGTTAAAGATATCCTGCCCTCTTAGCTGAGCAATACTTCGTGAGAATTCGAGGAATACTGCATCTTCAATATTTTCCTCTTGCTTGATTTTAAGGATAGTTTCCATTTCGCGGTCATCAATGTGCCCATCCGAGTTGATAAGCATGTGCACGAAATGCAGCAGCCCAAGGTGATAGTTAGTTTTCATAAAATATTTTGTTAACGTGTATTCTGACAATCCAACTTTCATGTCGCAACACTTTTATCTTGCAACACTACCTAAGTTAACAAATGCATTTTACTATTCCATACCATTACATGGATTATTCTATCTGGAGTACCCAGATGTAAGTACATACGATTGAAACTTGTAATGAAAGTACTAGCTCACAGATGAGCCTGGCGTAACATTATCGGAAGGTCCGATAAGCTTAAGTTTACCATCGCTATCCTCAGCCATTAAAATCATTCCCTGCGATTCGAGTCCCATCATCTTTCGAGGCGCCAGGTTAGCAATGAAGGTTACCTGTTTGCCGATCATTTCCTCTGCCGCATAATGAAGTGCTATTCCGCTTAATATCGTGCGTTGATCCGCCCCTGAGTCAACAGTAAGTTTCAGCAGCTTGTTGGACTTCTCCATTTTCTCTGCGGCAATTACTTTACCGATTCGAATATCCAGTTTAGCAAAATCATCAAAAACAATTTCCGGTTTTAATGGCTTAACGGTTTTACTACTTTCTTCTGTCACGATTGGTTTCTTTAATTTGCTTACTTGCTTCTCAATTTCTTCGTCTTCCACATTTTTATAGAGCAACTCGGGCTGCCCAAGTTGATGGTGCTGCGGCAAGGCCCTGATCAATGTTTCTTTTTTCCAGAAATCCGCCCAGTTACTTTCCACTGATTTACTATTCAATTGCCTGCGCAAACTTATCGATGCATCCGGCAAAAATGGCTCGCAGGCAATCGCAATATTGCCTACTATCGTTAATGCATAATTCAAAACACAACCCACCGCTTCCATGTCTTCTTTCGCTAGTTTCCAGGGTTCGGTTTCCGCTAAAAACCTATTTCCGACACGCGCCATATTCAACATCTGAAACTGAGCTTCGCGAAAACGAAAACTCTTCAGTGCTGCGATCATCGCCTTAACAGACTCTTCCAGTTCTTCGTGCGTTCGTTTATACGAAGCGAGTATTTTTTTCCTGCGTTCGTCTGTTCCGGGAAGTTCATGTTCGGATGGAACTTTACCATCGAAGTATTTCCAGGTGAGCACCATAACCCGATTCACAAAATTTCCGAGTATGGCTACCATCTCGCTGTTTACCTTCTGCTGATAATCCTTCCAGGTGAAGTCAGCATCTTTCGTTTCAGGAGAAATTGAATTCAACACATAACGCAACTCGTCTCTTCTTCCTGGAAAATCAAGTAAGTACTCATGCAGCCAAACCGCATGATTTCTGGAAGTCGAGATTTTATCTCCTTCGAGATTCAAAAACTCATTGGCGGGTACATTATCCGGAAGGATATAGTCGCCAGCGGCTTTCAACATCGAAGGAAAAATAATGCAATGAAAAACAATGTTATCCTTTCCAATGAAATGAATCAATCGTGTTTCCGGATCCTTCCAGTATTTCTGCCAGTCGTTAGGCTTCAGTTCTTTGGTTGCCGAAATGTATCCGATGGGAGCATCGAACCAGACGTAAAGTACTTTACCTTTTGCATCGGCAAGCGGCACGGGAATTCCCCATTCCAGATCGCGGGTGACGGAGCGTGGTTGCAATCCCTGGTCGAGCCATGATTTACACTGACCGTATACATTGGTTTTCCAATCAGCATGTCCTTCAATCAACCACTCCTTTAACCACCCTTCAAACTTCTCCAGCGGGAAGTACCAGTGCTTGGTTGGTTTTAAAACTGGAGTTTTACCGGACACCGTTGAGCGGGGATTGATCAGCTGCTTCGGACTTAGGCTTGTTCCGCACTTTTCGCACTGATCACCGTAAGCGTTTGTATTTCCGCAATTCGGGCATGTACCAATGATGTACCGGTCGGCCAGAAAAATATTTTCCTGTTCATCAAAGTATTGATCAGAAGTATCTTCCGGAAGAAGGCCTTTCTCGTAAATGGTCTTAAAAAATTCTTGTGCTGTTTCGTAATGAACCGGTGTTGAGGTTCGCGAATAAATATCGAAGGCAATACCAAAATCTTCGAATGCCTTCTTCATCATGTTGTGATACTTGTCTACAAACACGCGCGGTGTTACACCTTCCTTCTTCGCTCCCAGGGTAATGGCAACACCATGTTCATCCGAACCGCAGATAAAGGCTACATCTGCACCACGTAACCGGAGGTAACGAACATAGGTATCGGCCGGAAGATAGGCACCGGCAATATGGCCAATATGCAACGGACCATTTGCGTACGGCAGTGCGGCCGTGATAGTATAGCGTTTGAATTCGGTCATGATTAATCAGCTGAATTTACAGCGTGCAAAGATGATAAGAGAAAAGGACGTAAAAAAATTCCTAATAAAGGGATGGCTTTTCTGGTCCGTCATCTGGATTAGGTGGTACCGGAGGAAAAACTACAAAAAATTCGGTATGTCCCTCCGGAGTTGTAAGCAAGCCTACCTTTCCGCCAAGTTTGGCTGTTGCTGTTTTTACAATATATAAGCCGATACCACCGGTCTCCGATCGTTCGGACGCGCGAAAGAACATTCGAAACAATTTACCCGGATTAGCCTCGCTGATTCCAATGCCGTTATCCACGACTCTTACCTTTACATACCCCTCTGGTTCGCCTGAAACTTTAATTTCTACGAATGAGTCAACACGCTCGGAGTCGTTATAAAATTTGATAGCGTTATCAATGAGATTCTCCAGTACAATGCGGATCAACTCACGATCGGATTGGATAAATACCTCCTCATCGATATGCTTGGTGATGGTTAGTTTTTGAGGCAAGCCCTTCTTCTTTTCCAGCAGCAACACATCTTTTACGATACTGGGGAAATCTACTTTGGAAAGCGAAAGTTTTGAGTTGTTAATCTGATTAATAATCAGCAGCCTGGTAAGGATCGTATTCAACCGTTCGGCTGTGGCATCGAGTTTACGCAGGTAATCAAGGGCAACTGGATCTTTTACATCCATCAACGCCACATTACACATCCCTTTCAAGCTAGCGAGTGGTCCGCGAATGTCATGTGATGTTTTATAGATAAAATTATCAAGCTCGTCATTCACTTGTTTCAGTGATTGATTGGCGCGCTCAAGAGCTTCTGTTTTTTTCTCCACCTCTTTATCCAGGTACCTGTTTTTACTTTCCAGCAAAACATTCTGCTCCTGGATAACTTCTTTTGCCTCTGAAAGCTGAACGTTAACCTTCTTTATGGTACGGTTACTTCGCTGCAACACGAGCACGAGTAAACCGGTAAGCAAAGCAATGGCCACTACCGCTACCGTGAGTTTTTGTTGTTGTTCAATTACTTCTTCTTTCGAAGCAATGGTGGCAATGTTTTCGCGCTCTTCAAATGAAGTTTGAATTTTCGCGATGTTTTTTATCAGGTCTTCGCTAATGAGACTATCCTTTAATTGGATGTACTTCTCTTGATATGAGGATGCTTTCTCAAAATCTTTTATTTGGGTGTACAATAATGAGAATTGCTTGTACGCATCCATAAGTAATTGATTGTATCCAGCCTGAAGCGCCAATCTTTCTGTCTCCTGTAGATACTTATTCGCTGAATCCGCTTTATTCTTAATGATAGAAAGTTTTGCTAGATACACAAGACTTTCTGCCTGCCAGCGCTTACTATCACTCTTACGGGCGAGATCTAACGCTTGATTGAGTTCGGTTTCAGATTTTTCGAGCTGCTGGAGATTAAAGTAAGAGACACCTAAACCAAATTTCCCTTCAATTACAATTTGATCGTTGCAGTTCTTACCACAAGCCTGGAGTCCTTCATTAATAAACTTTAATGCTAAGTCGAAATTCCTCAGATGATTGTATGACAATCCAATATTGATGAGCAGCCTATCCAAATCATGGGTATCATTAACCTGTTTCTTAAGTTCCAGGGCCTTATTAAAATTCTCGATGGCCATATCGTAGTTCTTAAGTTTGAAATAAACAAAGCCAATATTATTACGCGTGATACTGATCTCGGCTTTGTTTCCTTCACGCTCTCGAACTATCAACGACTGGAAATGGTACTCTAATGCTTTGTCATACTCTGCCTTCAACGAATAAGCAATAGCGATAGCATTAAGCAATATTTTAACCTCCTCTTTGTAGTTGTTCCTCCTAGCAATGACTAATGCAGTACGCGAGACGTCAATTGCCTCGCTTATTCTTTCCATACGTCTTAATGCAGAGCCTTTAATCCGTGTAGCCTTTACCATTTTCAAACTGTCGCCAAAACTTGCGGCAAATTGGTAGGCATCATCAGCATAGTTAAGTGCTTCTTGATTGTCAATATCTATAAATTCATATCCAAGATTGTATAGAATCTCAAAGCGTTGCTCACCCTTACTCCCAGATAATAGCGAGCTCAATGAGTCAATCTTTTGTGTTTGAGCTTGACCATTTTCACGCAGCATTAGCAGGCCAAGAATTGTTATCAATACTGCCGGACTTTTAAGAAAGTTCAAAAAGTTTTGGTACACGCGTGATTTTCAAAATTTTATTGCCCAAAAAGGTTAATGAAGTTATGCCAACTTTGCTTTGCAATCTAAACATTATTTCGAAACCTAAACTTTAAAATCATATGAAAAAATTCGCCTACATCATGCTGCTTGCTCTCATTTCGGCACTCACGTTTACGGCTTGTACCGAAGAAGAAGTAACACCAAGAACTGAACTAGACAACGGTGGAGCTAATAACTCAACTGACGGTAAAAACTAAATAACTAAACCTTAAACCTGCAATTACAATGAAAAAATTCATCTACATAGCGCTTTTCGCATTCGTTTCGGCACTCACGTTTACGGCTTGTACCGAAGAAGAAGTAACACCAAAAACTGAACTAGACAACGGTGGAGCTAATAACTCAACTGACGGTAAAAACTAAATAATTAAACCTTAAACCTGCAATTACAATGAAAAAATTCATCTACATAGCGCTTTTCGCATTCGTTTCGGCTCTGACTTTCACTGCTTGTACTGAAGAAGAAGTAGCACCAAAAACCGAACTAGACAACGGAGGAGCTAATAACTCAACTGACGGTAAAAACTAAACTCAAATCTCAAATAGCCATGAAAACTAAATCAATCATATTACTCATTACCCTTTGTGCTGTAATAACCCTTTCGTTCACCTTCGCAACGCAATCAGGAAAGACAAAAGCTAAGAAAGAAGTAGCTGCCAAGTCTACGGACTCTGAACCAGCTGGTGGTTTTGTGTCTGAAGATAAGTTCTAACAAGGCTCAATTGAACGGATTGTTTAGGAGTTGATCCCCTCTCCTTGAAATTAAAATGCCCATTCTGGCTTTAGTGCCGCCGGTGGTGGAAAATTGCTTATCGACTAACAAAGAGAATAAACGACATTCTCACGATGCGTGAATTTTAAAGGTAATTCTGTCATTGCCGGTTACCTGATGTTTACCCGTTTTGGTTATTAATTCGCTGATTAGTGATGGTTCGAACGTGTGAAAGAATGCCCAAAAGGCCTTCAATTTCTCTTATGCGAGCAGAAAAGCACTAAAAAAGCTTGGGGATAGCTCTTTCAGGGGGCAGAAAAGTATCGAGGCCGAAAGGCTATACTAAAATAGCCACGTAAGAGCGATACTTAAAGTATTACTTTAGATTGTCTTTTCAGCACAATCCTATTAAAACTTACATACCTAAATCGTTATCTTACGATAACCATTCGCCTTCAGATCAGGCGTGAATCGAGACCTCTTTATGTGCCTGACGCGGCTTCAACTGGAGTTGCTGGAACATCTGCTGATCCTGAACAAATTCAGGATTAGGAGTAGTCAATAGCTTATCGCCAGCAAAAATACTGTTGGCACCTGCCATGAAGCATAAGGCCTGTTCCTCAAGACTCATCCTAACACGACCTGCGGATAGTCTAACCATGGCTTTTGGCATTATGATACGGGCCGTTGCAATCATCCTGATCATTTCCCACACCGATACTTTCGGTTGATCTTCCAGAGGTGTTCCCTCCACTGGCACCAACGCATTTACAGGTACTGATTCAGGATGTTCTGGAAGTGTGGCCAGCGTATGCAGCATACCTATTCGATCTTCCTGCATCTCTCCCATTCCAATGATGCCTCCTGAGCAAACTGATATTTTGGCTTCGCGTACATTCTCCAGTGTGTTGAGTCTGTCTTCATAGGTACGTGTCGAAATAACATCGCCATAGAATTCCTCGCTGGTGTCGAGGTTGTGGTTGTACGCATAGAGACCAGCATCCTTTAATTTCTTTGCCTGCTCAGGGGTGAGCATCCCCAGTGTACAGCAAACTTCAAGGCCTAACGTGTTTACTCCCTTTACCATTTCAATAACCTTGTCAAAATCGCGGTTGTCGCGCACCTCACGCCAAGCAGCACCCATACAAAAACGTGTGCTTCCGCCTTCCTTCGCCTCCACTGCTTTTTGAAGTACCTCATTAACTTCCATCAACTTTTGCACTTTCACATCGGTATGATAACGTGCGGCTTGTGGGCAGTATGAGCAATCTTCCGGACAGCCCCCGGTTTTTACAGAGAGCAGTGTACACACCTGAACTTCCTGCGGATCGTGATGTTCACGATGCACTGTGGCTGCCTGGTAGACCAAATTTAAAATCGGCTGATTGTATACTGCCGTGATTTCTTCGCGTGTCCAGTTGTTTCGGATTAGTGTCATACTCTAAAGTGATTGAATTACTTTATTTTCATTTCAAACGGCATACGGGCCTGTGTGCCCTGATAACTTCTAACCGTTTTCAATTGTTCGTAAAGGTAATAATACTCGCCCATCTGTTCGCGTAATGCTTCCTCCTGAGCGTCCTCTTCAAGTTGATCAAAAAGCTGTTCAAGAAATGTGGGCTTGTAAGCGGGATAAAACCGAACCTTGTAATCGTCTTTAACACCGGCAGCATCAGCAGCAATCGATACGGCATCTTCAAAGGTGCCGAGTACATCAACCAATCCTCTCTCCTTAGCTTGTGTTCCGCTCCACACACGACCAGAGGCTACTTGTTTAATCGCTTCTTGTGTCATCTTTCTTCCTGCTGCAGCCTTGAGCGTGAATGCTTCATAAATCTCGTCTGTCCGCTTTTGCCAAATGGATTTCTCTACTTCGTTTAACGGGCGGGATACCGTGATCAATTCGCCAATCTCACCGGTTTTTAGTTCTTCCGAAGTGATGCCGATTTTATTACTCAAAAAACCACTGGCATCATACAGTACACTGAACACACCGATAGAGCCTGTAATGGTATGAGGTTGTGCTACAATGGTATCACATCCCATCGCCATGTAGTAGCCACCGGAGGCCGCGTAATCAGACATGGAAGCAATAACCGGTTTTACTTTTGAAGTCAGGGTTATCTCGCGCCACATCACATCCGATGCCAGTGCGCTTCCTCCGGGCGAATTGATCCGTAGTACAATCGCCTTCACATTATCATTTTCGCGGGCTTTCCGGATATCTTTTACAAAGGATTCTGAACCAATAATTGACTGTCCCTGATCTGCACGACCAGAAAAAATAGTACCCTCGGCAACAATAACAGCCACTTCATTCTTCGATGACTTATAGGTTGATGCCGTTCGTCTATACTTGCCGTATTTAATAAAATCGATTTTGCCATTGGTGGACAAGCCAAGTTTGTTTCTTAGTTCATCATGCAATTGATCTTCATACAGCAACGAATCTACCAATTTATATTGTTGAGCTTGTTCGGCATTTCGAACCAGCATCTTATCGGATATTTCCTTTAATCGGGGTCTTTCGATATTTCGTGTAGCGGAGACTTGATCCAGTATGTTGTCGTTGATCGAAGCAATCAACTCGGTTAATTGAAGTCGGTTGGCATCACTCATCTTTTCAAGCATGAACGGCTCTACAGCACTTTTGAAATCTCCTACCCTGAATATCTCCGGTTTGATTTCCAGCTTATCAAAAAGTCGCTTGAAGAAAGTTAGCTCTATAGCAAGTCCGTTAAACTCAACTTCGCCTTCCGGATTCAGGTATACTTTATCGGCCGCAGATGCCAGGTAGTACGCACCTTCTGACATAACCTCGCTGTAAGCAATCACCCATTTACCAGACTGACGAAAATCGAGCAATGCCTGACGCACTTCTTCAATAACTGCGAAACCGGCCATCGGATAACTAACCGAAACTAATATCCCTTTGATTTTTGAATCTGTTTTAGCCGCTTCGATTGTTTGACGCAACTGGGCAAGACCTATGGGTTTGGGTGCCGAAGAACCAAACAATGCCATGGCTCCTAGTGCATTTTCCTTTTCTGTTTCGATAATCGGAACATCCAGGTTTAACTGAAGTACGGAACTTTCCTGAACCAGTACCTCATCTCCTCCTGACATCGAGACTATGCTAACAATACCTACAATCACCAAGATCATCGCGATCAGCGTACCCAGGCAAGAGGCCAAAAGTGCTTTAAAAAAATTCATAACAAACTGTTTAAGTTTCAAAAGTACATAATACCCTTTCGAATAAAAAAGTATGTTTGCAGACCTTATAATTACATGACTTCCAATATTTTTCTTCTACTGGGTAGTAACCTTGGTGACCGGTTGAATAACCTGACAACAGCCCGGTTATTGATCGAAGAAAAAGTCGGGAAAATCATTCATCAGTCATCCGTTTATCGTACAGAAGCTTGGGGAAAGACAGATCAGCCCGATTTCTATAACCAGGTAATCCAATTACAATCTGTGCTTTTGCCCGAAGATTTACTGGCTAGTGTATTGACGATTGAAAAAGAAATGGGCAGAGTACGAATTGAAAAGTGGGGAACCCGGGTTATCGACATCGACATTCTGTTCTACAATAACAGCCAGATCAGCACGTATAGTCTACAAGTACCCCACCCTGAAATCCAAAACCGAAAGTTTACTTTGCTACCCTTGGATGAAATCGCTTCTGACTTCATTCATCCAGCGTTTCAAAAAAGCATCCATCAACTATTGATCGAATGCCCTGATCAACTTCCGGTAGTACGGATGATCTCTTAATTACAGGCTCCGTGTTTCGGCTTCACGATGAATTTTCTTCACCAACCCTTGTAGTACACGACCCGGTCCACACTCTACAAATGTTTTGGCACCATCGTCTACCATTTTTTGAACGGATTGTGTCCACCGCACGGGAGCGGTTAACTGAAGAATCAGATTCTTTTTAATTTCCGTTATATCCGTAGACGGCAACGCATTTACATTTTGATACACCGGGCAAATCGGCTGACTGAATTTTGTGCTTTCAATAGCAGCGGCCAGTTCTTCTTTGGCTGGCTCCATTAACGGAGAGTGAAAAGCACCCCCAACCTGAAGGTGCACAATATGTTTCGCACCAGCGGCTTTGAATTTTTCGCACGCTGCATCCACACCTTTCATTGTTCCGGAAATTACAATCTGGCCTGGACAATTATAATTAGCCGCTACTACAATTTCCTTTTCTTTCGCGGCCACATCGGCACAAATTTCTTCTACCAGCTTATCATCCAGTCCAAGTACGGCAGCCATGGTTGATGGATTGATCTCGCAAGCCTTTTGCATGGCCATGGCTCGTTTTGATACCAACTGTAATCCATCTTCGAATGATAGTGTTTTGTTGGCCACAAGCGATGAAAATTCACCAAGCGAGTGCCCCGCCACCATATCGGGTTTGAATGAATCGCTGGCTAACGCTACTACAACAGAGTGAATGAACACAGCAGGTTGTGTTACCTTGGTTTCTTTCAATTGATCGGCAGTACCGTGAAACTTAATATCGGTAATACGAAATCCCAGAATGTCATTAGCTTTTTCAAATAGATCTTTCGCAACGGGATTCGCCTCATAAATATCTTTTCCCATTCCGATATGCTGAGCGCCTTGCCCAGGAAAAACATAAGCTGTCATAAAATTCAGCGGTTTAGGTTTGAATGATGGGCCAAAAGTAAGGAAAAGTTAACAGGTAGGTAACACAAGAATTTATTTGATGCAACTGCCTTACTCCATAAACCTGGATTTCAATTCGGGTGTAGGAATCATGCACTGATCTTTTTTACCAAAAAAACGGTAGCGGTTTCGCGCAATAAATACATACACTGCATCACGAAAAAAACGTGGTAGAATTCTAAACATGGTTAGCCACGACCAACCTCTGCCCAGGTGTTTAAGGATGATGAGTACAGCATCACTTTGCTGGTAGGCCTTTCCATCGTGAAGCACTACAATACTATACAGCGTATCCGATGGCAACCCAAAATTTTTTAATTGCCGCTGGCCATAGGAGGATTGAAGCGAAGCAAATCTAAAAACGCCTTTCGCATCACGCTTAATGATGAACTGTACTGTTCCATTACAAAGATTACAGACACCATCAAAAAGTACAACAACTGTGTTACTTTGGATCATCCAGCAAATGCACCCAACCTTTATACACCCTCACCTTATCCTCTGGTCGCAGAACATCGAAGGTAACTTCGGCCACGTAAAAATATACTGCCGGAGCCAACGCTGTTCCATTGCTATCGCGGCCGTTCCAGTCAATGTAAATAGACTTATCGGCATCGCTTCCGTCTTCACTCGAAGAACCTGATTGGTAGCTGTACACTTCCTGACCCCAGCGATTGAATACTTTAAATTTAACCTTCTCTACAAAACGGGCGCACTTTATCTGGTTCTCTTCTGGTATTGGCGGGCACGGATCATTTTCGGAACAGCCACGGTTCAGATTACTGTAGGCACTGAATTTATCATTATGAAAATCGCCATTGGGGCTGAACGCATTGGGAAGTTCATAATACGGGCAATTATCATTGCAAACCACATTACTAAAATCGCTTTCATTACCTGACCGGTCCACAGCCAATATCTTGTAACACCAGGCAAAAGACGGAAGGTTTTCATCATGAAATACCGTATCAAGTTCCAGTTCCTTTATCAACGTAAATGTTCCCCCGGATGCGTTGGATCGATAAATATTGTAGCCTCGTATATCGGCTCTGCACACCGGGTCTTCCGGACGATTCCAGTAAATGGTGTTGGTAATGCTGCTGCCTTCGCAGGTTGAGAGTAAGGTAGTGTAGTCTTTACAATCATTTAGTACTACAAATAACTCGGGTGTGCAAGGGGGCTCTTCATCACCGGTTTGCACACAAACCATCTGCGAAAAATTTTCAAGCGGTTCTATGATGTAAGGATTTCCGTACGAGCCTCGTGTTAAAATACGATAACAGTATGTAGTATTATCGGCCAGGCCTTCATCCGTGTAAACCATTCCTTCTACGGTTGGATCAATGTCGGCTATTTTCACCAATGTACCCTCTGTTGAACCTTCCGGGCCGCGGTAGATTTCGTGCGTGAAATTTTTGCCAGGTGTTGACTGCAGCAGGTTCGACCACGGCACAATGGCATCCCAGTTTAGTTCAATCTTGCCGACTAATGACCGGGTCTCCAATCGAACCGAAGACGCAGGAATTGAATTGCCAAAATTTCCATTAGATGCATAGGCAGTAACACTATAATTATAAATATTCTCTTCGGTATTGATGCCCGTATCGATAAAGGTAGTATCATTCACAGTAGGTAAGGTGGCCACCAGCACCGAGTCGCTCCGTACAAAACCCGATCCACGATAAACTTCATAATGAATGGGTGGTGGAAAATCGACAGCACTTGCCTCAAAGGGTCTTCTCCATACTACTTTAATTTCACCTATTGTAGTACTTGTTTTCTGTACCGATACATTGGTAATTATCGGAACATCTGATTTTATCGCTTCGGTACAGATGTCTTTCGAAACATAACTCTCGCCACCTTTTGGCAATCTGAACTTGGCCACCAACCGGTAGCAGTAAACAGCTCCTGGCGATAATCCTTTACCTTCGTTTGTATCAACATAATAGTCTTGACCGGTGCCAAGCGATACCTCTGCAAGCTTTTTGTAACCTAAATAACCGGGCATGCCTGTTTCACAGTTATCCGGTGTGAACGAAACACTGTCTACCCTGCGCCACACCTCCATACGCTGCGCATTGGCACAGGTGTACGGATCCCAGGTTACGGTTGCAATACGGTCGTCATCTACTACTACATTATCCCACTCAGGGGCGGGGGCTACTACCTTAATCATCCAGGTTTTAAATGTCGCCAGGCTCGCCTCACCGACTCGTCTATCTGTAACTTTAAATACTACCTGGTAAGGCTGCCTTCGAATGTGTTCGCAGATGGTGTTCCATTGAAATTGCATTTCGGCTTTGGGAACAGAAGGTAGAAACACATTAGAAGGTGCCACCGTTGCCACCGGACTTGGTGTTGGTGGATTATTTAGAATTTCTGAAAACGCCTGAATTTTTACGTCATCCAGTACTTGCGGAGCTGGGGGGTCGGGCAATAAATCATAGCCATAAATGGTGGCATTCAGGGTTGTGCCGGCAACTATACAGGTATCGTTGGGTATATCCAGTTCGGGCCGGTTGTTTTCACAATCCAATACAATGATCTGCATGTCTCTCCGGATGTGGCCCATCCGGTTCCAGACATTATTGGCGGTATCCAACCGCCACTCAACTATATTGAAGGCAATATTGAACTCTCCAATAGTGCCGGGGGTGTCCCATGTTATTGTTCCCGTTCGCGGATCTATTGAAAAATAGGGCGCTCCACCATCTTCGTTGGCGGTTGAAAAAACCTCGGGCGAACGGTAGTCATTTACATTCTGACTTCTGGTTTGCTTCGGTACTACCATTTCGTACGAAATACTATCGCCATCTGGATCGTAAGCTCCGGGGTTATGGGTCCAGGCAACGCCCGAACAGGCAAAGTCGATGGGATCTACCAATAACTTGGCTGGCGTGCTGCAGCCGAATGCCGGATCGATGCGGATTACAGTCTCCAGATAGAAGGGTGTGTTAACAGAGCCTGTCATGTTCAGGACATTCTCATTTCTGTTTTTCTCAGAGTAGCTGATCATGTATTGCCCTGGCCCCGCATACGGGTGATCTATGGTATACTCCGCATAGGCTATCCCAAACTCAGGGTCAATCGGAATATTATCCTGAATGGGAACTTCAATCCTTGTACCATCACCAAAATCCAGAATGTCACCCTCCCCACCAAAAAGAACCGTCTGTGCATTTGGATTATACTTGGTGTACACCCTTACCGTGATCCGGTACACGCGAATGCTACAATCATCACCAATTTTTTCAACGATAATATTACCAGCCCGCAGGTGGGTTGCATTCGCGTTAATTACGCCCACTAAAATCAAAAGGGCTGCAATTGAACTTCTTAATACTGCTGGGTAAAAAACTGATCTCATGTTGCTGAATTAATTCGCCACTGCCCCGGTAATTATCAAACTTAGTCTGCATCGGTACTCCACCATGAACACCAAAACAAAAGAATAAGTTACAATATATTACCTTCCTTTTTAAGGTGAAAATGCAATTATGGTAACGTGAAATAACGCTGGTTATTCTACTCGTATTGAACTCTTTAAAAAACAAATCTGGTCTTTGAGGCTATTGCATAGCGAATTCTTCTGTCTTTAACATTTTGGTACTCCCGGTTAACACCGCAAAGTTTTTCCGGAGCCCGCATTACCCTTCGCACGAATTGTAATATCTTAGACGCGCCAAACCTTAACCCATTACTAAACCACCAATGAAAGCTGATACTCCGGCTATGAAAGCCTCGTTGCAAAAGCGCGAACTGGAACTTCAACGACTTATTCGCCAGATGAAACTCGATCAACTCCACAACAGCCCTGTTTATAAAAATCTGGAGAAGGAGTTATCAACCATCAAAATCCAACTTTCGGTACCCACAGAATAAAGTAACGAAATTCAGGATTCCTTTTGGAAGGCAGACCGCTTACCTTTAAGGCTGTAAACTTCATCACTATAAACCATGCGTGTAGTTGCCGAAATTCCGCATCCGGAATGTAAGATCACCATCTTTTCCTGGAATAACCGCTACCTCATCAAACTTGAGCTTGGGTTGCTGGAGCAGACGTTTAAAATCAATCAATTCGACATTGCCAGCGAACAGGAGTTGTATTCCATCCTTGATGACAAATTCATACAAGCGGCTATTCAGCGCTTTGGCGAAATGCATCAATGCCTACGCGAGGCACTAGAAAAATAGCCATTACCAACTTGCCCATAAACAAGTAACGGTAACGATTAACTTTTCATTATTTTGCGGCTCGATGGAAGTTGTAGAAAAGAAAAATAAGAACAAGCAGTATAAGCCTATTCTGGAGGGTATACCCGATTGGCCCGTTTACCAATTGAGTAAAAACCGTAAGGAATTCTTAGAAGAGGTTTCGCAGAAATCTATCAACAGAATAAAAGAACTTAGGCCAACACCCAAACAACTGCTGGACGAATTAGAGGCTACCGTGTACCGCGAACAACAGCGGATGAAACGCAACCGGTGGCGGGTAGACCCTGCTGATGAACAACAGTTCTGGGCTACCATCAAAGAAGAACTACTAACGCTGGCCGTCAAAACACCGGAAGAAGCTGAGCTCAAAGCCGAAGATATTTTAAAACGGATTGTGTCGCGCTATGCCGAAGAGATTGCCGGTAACTTCAAGGCAAGTTCGTATAAAGTAACGCGCGAGATCGTTAAGTTCTGGTTTGTTCGATTGCTGAATGGAGCCCGTGTAAAAAAATTCGGGGCGTTTTTCCGCAACCGCTACACCCTCCGCGATAAAATTCACATTGTTGGAAAAGTAAAACAGTTACGAAAACTGGCCACTGAAGGCACGGTAGTAATGGTGCCTACGCATTTCAGCAACCTTGATTCAATCCTTATTGGTTGGGTAATCCACTCGCTCGGGCTACCTGCATTTATTTATGGAGCCGGTTTAAATCTGTTCAACATCAAGATCTTCGCCTACTTCATGAACAGCCTGGGAGCGTACAAGGTCGATCGGAGAAAGAAAAATCTACCTTACCTCGAAACGCTGAAACTCTATTCAACACTGGCTATTCAAAAAGGAGCGCACAGTCTTTTCTTTCCAGGTGGAACACGTTCACGATCGGGTATGATTGAGAAGCAACTTAAACTGGGCCTGCTCAACTCTACTATTGAAGCCCAACGTAACTTATATCTGGAAACTCCACATGGCGATAACGTGCGCAAAATTTTTATTGTTCCGGTTACATTAAATTATCACTTTGTGCTGGAAGCACCCGATTTGATTGACGACTACCTCTCCATAAAAGGACAAGACCGTTACCTGCCCGAACAAGACAAGTATGGAAGCTGGCAATTAATTCAGTTTCTCTATAAGTTCTTTACAAAAGGTTCGAACATTTCTGTTTCCATCGGCCCTGGACTGGATGTAATGGGAAACTATGTTGATGAAAATGGAAGAAGTCTTGATCCGCAAGGAAGGGTAATTGAAACGCGTGATTACTTTGTAAGCAACGGCAAAATCACCATCGACAAGCAACGGGAAGACGAATACACCCGCATGCTGAGTCAGAAGATAGTATCCGAGTACCACCGAATCAATCGTGTATTCGCCAGCCACCTGGTGGCTTTCGTTGCGTTTGAAATGTGGCAAAAGAAACACGCCAAACTCGATCTTTTCGGATTATTACGACTACCAGAAGAAGACCAGGTACTCAGTTATGAGGAGTTTCGGGAAACCTGCAAGCGGGTACGCAAACAGATTTATAAGCTCAAAGACCATAACAAGGTTTATCACGCCACCCACCTGAAAGGAAAAATTGATTTGGTGATCCGGCACGGACTCGACAACGTGGGAATTCTTCATCTGAAACGTCCGTTGTTGCTCAACAAAGAGGGCAACATTATTACCAAAGATTTCAACACGCTTTATTACTATCACAATCGCCTCACTGGATATGACCTCGAAAAGTTCATCTAACGATCCGGTAGGTGTAATCGGGGCCGGAAGTTTTGGCAGCGTTGTCGCAAATCTACTGGCGCATCAGCGAAAGGTATTTCTGTATGCGCGCGATCCAAAAGTAGTTGACAACATTCAACAGAAAAGAGAAAACCGCGGACATAAACTTCATGAAAATATCATCGCGGTAAACGACCTCTCCGTAGTGGCAGGCGAGTGCAACACCCTCTTTCCCATTGTTCCTTCACAACATTTCCGGTCGATGATGAAGCAACTTTCGCCTCATCTTCACCCCTACCATATTCTGATTCACGGAACCAAAGGATTTGACATTACGCTTCCACCCGATCAAACCATCAGCAGTGTAACCAAACTGAATCGCAGCCAGGTGAAAACAATCAGCGAGGTTATCATGGAGGAAAGTGTCGCTGTGCGCGTGGGTTGCCTGGCAGGCCCTAACCTTTCGCGCGAATTAGCAGCAGGGCAACCGGCCGCAACAGTAATTGCCAGTCATTTCAATGAAGTGATCAACCTGGGCAAGCGCATGTTACGAAACGATCACTTTCAGGTGTATGGAAATAACGATCTGGTGGGTGTCGAACTGGCCGGAGTACTTAAAAATATAATCGCGATAGCTGCTGGTGCGCTTAGTGGTATGGGTTTCGGTGAAAACGCAAAAGGCCTGCTAATCAGTCGGGGAATGGTTGAAATGGTTTATTTGGGCCGCGCCCTGGGCGGAAATACCAAGGCATTTCTTGGGGTTGCCGGTGTGGGCGATTTGGTTACAACCTGCAACAGTCCGCTAAGCCGAAACTTTAATGTAGGATTTCGTCTTGCCAAAGGTGAAACCTTAAAAGACATTCTCGCCAGCACCGATGAAATTGCTGAAGGTATAAACACTGTACACATCGCCAAAAAATGTGCTGATTATTATAAAGTAAGAGCACCCATTACAAACACGCTCTACCAGGTACTCTTTGAAGACCTTACTATGACGCAGGCACTGCGCTACCTCATGCGTTATCCCCTCAATACCGATATTGATTTTCTTTAGAACTAAAATGCTGCCTTGATTTTTTCGGCTATCTCTGCCAGCACTTCTTTTGATGGCGAAAGTTTAGGCTGCGTAAAATTTATATCGCCAACGGTGTTCATCGGAATAAGATGAATATGCGTGTGCGGCACTTCAAGTCCAATCACAGCAACACCAATCCGTTTGCATGGCACAGCCTTCTTCACGGCACGCGCTACCTTTTTGGCAAACATGGTAAGGCCGGCAAGTGCATCATCTTCCATATCAAAGATATAATCCACCTCTTGTTTGGGAACCACCAGGGTGTGACCAATCACCAGCGGGCTAATATCCAGGAACGCAATATACTTTTCGTCTTCGGCTACTACGTAACCGGGTATTTCACGATTGATGATGCGGGTGAATATAGTCGGCATAGTAAGGGTTAAATTTTAAAGACCTATCGCTGTAATTTCAAATTCCATTTCTCCGGCCGGAGTTTTGATAACCGTTGATTCGCCTTTCTTCTTCCCCAGCAACCCTTTACCAATGGGTGACATCGTAGAAATCTTTCCGGCTTTCAAATCAGCTTCTTCTTCTGACACGAGCGTGTAGGTAACAGAAGCTCCGTTCTTTTTATTCTTGATCGTAACCTTGGAAAGGATAGACACCTTCGAAGTATCAATGTTGGTTTCATCAAGCAGACGTGCGTTACTAACCAATTCTTCCAATTGAGCAATCTTAGCTTCCAAATGACCTTGTGCATCTTTGGCCGCATCGTATTCAGCGTTTTCACTCAAGTCACCTTTATCGCGCGCCTCGGCAATCTGCCGCGCAATGTCGGCACGACCTTTTGATTTCAGCTGACTTAATTCGCTCTTCAGCTTTTCAAGACCATCCTTGGTGTAGTACGAAATTTTCTTGCTCATAATTGTTCATCGTAAACCGAACCCACTATTTGATTTCAGCTTTTTTGAAAGAAGTGTTGATCGGTAGTTATCAAAAAAAGAAACAACGGCCTCGCGCCCGAGACCGTTGTCTTGCAAAGGTAATACTTTATTATTCCTGTCCAAAAATCAGGCGCCTACCAACTCGGGTAGGTTAGTCTTGATTTGCTCCAATATCTCATCATCAAAGCGCGCCAGATAGAGAGTTTTTACTTTTGACAACTGTTCTACGGTAAGTCCTTTTGCACCCCGAAGATCAGCTTTATATAAACTGGCATTTTCAAAATCAGCACCCATCAGGTAACAGTTCTGAAGATTGGCTTCCATCAGAAATGCGTTGCTGAAATTTGCTTTGATTAAAAACGCTGAATCAAATTGCGATTTGATCAAAAAAGCATCTTTAAAATTTGCACCACTGGCATACGCACCTTTAAGATTCGCCTGGTTAAGATTTGAATTCTCGAAGTTGGTTTGGTTAAGGCGTGCGTTCTCCAAATTTGTTTCAATAAGCGAAGACTGCGATATGTTGGCTGAATTTAAATTGGATGAAGCCAGGTTAACATAATTAAGGTTCGTACGTGGCAGGTAGCAGTTCACCAGGTTGATCTCATAAATTTTATGCCGGTTTAATCGTTTAATGTTACCGACTGTTCGAAACGCTGCTTCTTCCGACTCCCACATGCGGAAGTCATCAATCTCATCTTTATAGGTTCGGATGCGCTGGCGAAATTCTCCATTCTGATTTAACCAGAAGATCAGGATACCAATCACGGCAATGTCGAAAATCATTCCATGTGCTTCGGCCAATACTTGCTGAATGAAGGTATCAAACTCGTTGATGTAGTACTCTAAACTCAGCCCAAGCACAATGATGGTTACTAAAACCAATACCAGCGTAGACGTAAGCAATGGTTTCTCAATAATAGAATTGAAAAACTCACTTGCCTTTTTCATTCGCTTGCTTAAAAACCGCATCAGCCTGATTTTGTTAATGAGTGAATCTCAAATTAGAGATTTGTAGTTTAATCCGCTAATTCAAGGGCTCTGATTTTATCAACCAAAGCTACATTAATTTTAACATGAGATTCAAACGTCCAGCCGGCAATGTGGGGGGTGAATATTACATTGCACTTTTCCCGAAGAGAATTCAGCGTTACGTGCTGAGTGTCGGTGAGTTTATCAAGCTTTTCATTCTCCAAAACATCCAACACTGCACCTCTCACTTTTCCCACCTCGATAGCATTGTTTAAATCGGCTAACGATACTATCTCTCCACGAGCGGTATTGACAAGCACAATTCTTCGTTTGAATTGCTGAAAATACTCCGTGCACACCAGCCCGCTGGTTTCGTTTGTGAGTGGGATATGGAGACTCAAAATATCCACCTCCTCAAACAATTTTTCCATTGATGCCTCCTGACAATATGAATCCGAAAAGTTGGTTTTATACTTATCGTACGCCAAAACATTACATCCAAAACCTGAAAGTCGCTTAGCCAACGAGTGCCCCATATTACCGTACCCGATGATGCCGATGGTCTTTCCCATGATTTCTTCTCCGCGATTACCTTCCCGATCCCAGATCGATTGGCGTACTTCCCGATCAGCCTTCGGAAGATTACGAAGCAGACTAAGTAACGCCCCTACCGTATACTCGCCTACTGCATCGCGGTTTCCTTCGGAGGCATGAAGCACCCGAATGTTTTTTTCGTTCAGGTATTCAAGATCAAGATTATCGAGGCCTGCTCCTGCTCTTCCGATGAATTTTACGGTTGGAGTTTCACCCAGCAGATCACGATCGATAACGGTTTTACTTCGAACAATCAATCCATCGAAGCCAAGGTGCTTGCGTTTGATTTCATCGCGTGTTATACTTGGAACATACTCCGCTTCCCAACCAATTTCGTTCAGCATCGAAAAAATACTTTCGTGCATGGAATCAATAACAAGACATTTTGGAGTTGCCATCAGAGCATGAGATGAACTGTAAAAAAATAAACTGTAAGCCCGAGCAAATCGTTGGTCGTGGTGATGAACGGCCCTGCGGCCAACGCGGGGTTGAATCCAAAGCGATTCAATATTAATGGTGTTAGGGTACCGATAAACGATGCAAATACTACTACACTAAACAATGCAATCGATACTACAGTAGACAACTGGTACTCTCCAAACAAAATAACGTTGGCTCCTAAAACAAGTACCGACAGAAACACTCCGTTTAAGATGGCCACAAAAAATACTTTCAATAAACGCTTCCACAAACCATCGTCAACAAAATCAGGATTAGCTAAACTCTGCACAATTAATGACGATGACTGAATACCAACATTTCCTCCGGTTGCTTGTATCAACGGTGTGAAGAATGCGATGGCCGTAACTCTTGCCAACTCGCTTTCGAAAAGCCCCATAAACTTGGCGTTCATCAAACCACCGGCAACGCCAATAAGCAACCAGGGCAAACGCGCCCTTGTATTACGCCACACGCTGTCGTCTTCTTCAACGTCTTCGCTGATACCGGCCATGATCTGACGCTCTTCATCAGCTTGCTCGGTAATCACATCCACCACGTCATCAATGGTAATCCTGCCTACCAATTGACCTTGCACGTTAACTACCGGAACGGATTCCAGATCGTACTTGCGCATAATCTCGGCTACTTCACTGTCTTCCAGATAGGTTTCAACCGATATAATGTCCTGTTCATAAATATCGGCAACCAGCTTTCGCGCGTCTGATACTATTAGATCCTGCAGCGCTACTTTTCCCAACAACTTTTCCTGGTTATCGACTACATAAACGGCATAGAATTTTGATACATTTTCGGCTTGCTTACGAATTTCATCCACGCATTGTACCACTGTCCAGTTAACGTAAGCCTTTATTAATTCTTTCGCCATCAAACCACCGGCTACCGTGGCCTCGTAGCGAAGTAGCTCGGTTACTTGTGCGCGATGTTCTGCTTCCAATGCCGAAAGCACCTCTTCTCTTTCTTTGATAGGAAGTTCATGTAGGATGTCGGCTGTATCATCGGAAGCGAGTTGATTTAGAAAAGCTGCAATTTCTTCAACTTTATAAATCTTGAGATAAACTTTCCGGGTGTCTGAATCCAGGTCATTGATAATTTCCGCCTGAACGTCAAGCGGCAACAGATCCATTACATATTTTGATTCATCACCACTAAACTCGTAGAGTAGTTCGGTGATATCGGCTGCCTCTACACCATCCAGCATGGCGCGCACAAACTGATCATCGTGCTCATCCAACGCTTGTTGGAAGCGATCGCGAAATTCCTTCGTTAATTCAAATTCAAATACCTTCTGCTCCACGACTTTTTTCGATTAGTTGGGTGAGGTACACAAACTGATCTACCGACAACTGCTCGGCTCGTTTGTCCATCAACTCCAGAGTTGAAATTTCGGTCGATAAAGTTAAATTTTTTAGTGCGTTGCGCAAGGTCTTACGCCTTGTGTTAAACGCTTGCTTCACTACGGTAACAAAAAGCTTTTCATCACAATCCAGGGCTACCCGCTGGTTACGCTTCAACCGGATTACGGCCGACATTACTTTGGGTGGTGGTGTAAAAACGCCCGGAGGTACTTTAAACAGATACTCAATATCAAAGTATGCCTGAAGGAGTACACTCAGGATGCCATAGGTCTTATTCCCTTCGCGCGAGGCAATGCGATCGGCCACTTCTTTCTGCAACATGCACACCACCTGCGTTACGTGATCTTTATACGCCAGTACTTTAAAAAATATCTGCGAGGAAATGTTGTAGGGAAAATTACCAATGATGGCAATCGGAGTGGGAAAGATTTCCTTCAAATCGAGTTCCAGAAAATCACCTTCCATCAGGTTCGGCTCGAGTTTTGGATAATTTTTCTTCAGATACTTTACAGAGTCGCGGTCGATTTCAATGAGTTTTAAATCGATGCGTTCAACATCAACCAGAAATTTGGTCAGCACACCCATACCCGGACCAATCTCCAACACCGCCAGGCGTTCATTGTCAAGTTGAAGCGACTCCACAATTCTTCGCGCAATGCCCTGATCATGCAAGAAATGTTGACCAAGTGATTTCTTTGCTCGTACCTTATCGCCAATCATCTTTTTCATACTGCCCAAAAGTAGTCCGAAAAGTCCGGAAGTCCGAAAGACGAAACATTGAGCGATGCGCTTGCGAACTTTCAAACCTTATCAACTTTCGGACTTTGCAACTTATTTACTAAATCGCATGAGATTGATCTTTACTGCATGAACCCAGCACATAACAAACCACGGATCGGAATAACACTTGGCGACATTAACGGCATCGGAACCGAAGTAGTCATCAAGGCATTGGCCGACAACAGACTACTGAACATTATCACGCCTGTTATTTACGGATCAACCCGTGCCATTTCGTTCTATAAAAAATTAATGAACCTGGAAGAGTTCAACTACACACAAGTACGAAACAAAGGCCAGTTTGCCCCCAAGAGTATCAACGTGGTAAATTGCTGGGAAGACACCCTTGAGATAGCGCCTGGCAAGCCTTCGCGCGATGCAGGCAAGGCCGCTCTCCTGGCGCTTAAGCAAGCCAGCGAAGAACTGAAGGAAGGGTTGATCGATGCACTGGTTACTGCACCAATTGACAAACAATCCATTCACAGTGCCGAGTTTCCTTTCAAAGGACATACCGAATACCTCACTGAGTTCTTCGGAGCCCCCGAAAGTTTGATGTTCATGGTAGGCGACACCTTACGCGTTGGATTGGTAACCGAACACATACCACTAAAAGACGTGGCTGCAGCCATTACAAAAGAGAAGATCGAAAGCAAACTGAAAATTATGGAGCAATCGCTCCGAAAGGACTTCGGCATTACTAAACCGAAAATTGCTGTGCTCGGATTAAACCCGCACGCAGGCGATAGCGGGTTAATCGGACAAGAAGAAGAACAACTCATCAAACCGGTAATTTCCGATCAAAAAAATAAAGGCCGTTTAGTTTATGGACCTTTTCCGGCTGACGGGTTCTTTGCGTCCGGAAATCATACCAAGTATGATGGAATCCTGGCGATGTATCACGATCAGGGCTTAGTAGCCTTCAAGACGCTGGCCTTTGAAAACGGTATCAACTTCACAGCCGGGCTGCCCATTGTGCGTACATCACCCGATCATGGAACGGGCTACACGCTGGTGGGTAAAAATTTGGCCAGCGAAAGCTCTCTGCGCGCTGCCATCTATCTGGCGAACGACATTTTCAAACATCGAACGGAGCAATCCACAGAAAAATAACCTTACTCTAGTCGCACTTTCTTACCATTCAACCGGACTATCAGTCGTAGAACGGATTATTAGTTATATTTGAACTTCAAGTATTAGTTGAAATGGATATTGTCACTAAGAAGCAACTGAACATACTTATTCAATTAGCAGAAGCCGACAAACACTTCGCCAAAATCGAACGGGAGTTGATCTTCAAAATCGCCCGTGAACGAAAATTCCCGGAGCAAGACGTATTCGATCTAATCAGAAACCCAGAGCCTATTGATTCGCTGGGGGCACTGTCGCAAGATCAGAAGTTTGAATACCTCATGTCCAGCATCGAGTTGATCTTTGTAGACCAGAACATCTTCGAAAGCGAAATCATTTTCAGTAAGAACATTGCCATCAAACTGGGCTTCAAAAAAGGGGTAATCGACTATTTTGTTGAAAATTATGGCAATAAGACACGCGAGGAATTCCGGTCAATTGTTTTGAAAGAATTCGTTTAGCGCTTCCAAATCGCCCTGAAACCTCTAAAACCCACCAAAATCCTAAAATCTCCAACGCGCTGGTGCGTATTCTCATTAATTCTCCTAAATTTGCCGACTAATTTTAAAAGCCCATAACCGGGCCTTAAAAGTGAGTGCTTACAGTGTTAACATTGTCGGCCTGAGCAATACCATCCACCAGTTCGAGTTTGAAATCGGTGATGCATTCTTCAGGAAATATGGAAATGACCTTCTATCGGAAGGCAATTTTCTGGCAACTGTTTCCTTAAACAAGCACGAAACGTTCATTGAGGCGGATTTTTCAATTCAAGGTACTGCCCGGCTGGTTTGCGATAGAAGCCTGGAGTCCTTTGACTATCCGATCAACGTTCAGAAAATGGTGATCTTCAAGTTTGGAGAAACCGATGAAGAACTGAGTGACGAAATTGTAATGATCCACCGCGATACGGTAAAGCTTGAACTCGGCTCTTACTTGTTTGAGTTTCTGGGCCTGTCCGTACCGATGAAAAAGCTTCACCCGAAATTTAAGGATGAAGATGATGATGAGAACGATGAAGGTAAAATTGTTTACACTTCCGGACCATCAACCAAAGACGATGATGACGATGAGGTAGACCCTCGTTGGAATATATTGAAGAACTTAAAATAAACTGTTTTAGACTATGCCAAATCCGAAGCGAAAAACCTCGAAAACCCGGAGAGATAAAAGAAGAACACATT
>Ga0315910_10000426_pt1 | contig 41893 bp, 32 predicted proteins | sample EdamamesoilMG_FD_204470 | JGI IMG/M metagenome (GOLD analysis project Ga0315910, IMG submission 204470) | Garden soil microbial communities collected in Santa Monica, California, United States - Edamame soil | ecosystem: Environmental > Terrestrial > Soil > Garden | place: USA: California...
TGTCCTTCAGGTGCTTCTGCAAGAAGGCAAAGACTTCGCGTAGCCGCGCGGAGACGTCCCAATGGCCTTGCACGTTGTCGACGCGGAATTGTTTCTCTTCGTCCTCTACGCGCACCACGACCGTCGCGGCGTTTTTTTCGTGAGACACGATGACTTGGGCCACGCTCATTTGGATCATGTCGAGGGCCCCCAAGAACATCTGCTTGGGATCGACGCGCTCGGGCTCGACGTACTTCTTGCGGATGTGATCCAAAGTGGCGTTGACCGCGCGCAATTGCGTCAGATCATACGGAACCTCCGCTTCACCTGTGACCACGGCATGTGCGGGTCGCAAGCCCTTCCACAAACCGCCCGAACCGTATTCGATCGCAAAATGTGAGGCGAGGCCAAAGACAGCGAGCAGCAGCGCAGTGCGGCCTACGCGGGAGAAGAAGGGCATGGGCCGAGTATAGAGCGCAGCTCCCGCACGTCGAGCGGACGCAGCGATGGCTCAGCGGAGCCTGACTTGGGTGTAGAGCAGCCCCACTTGGGTGCAGCGCAGCCTGACTCGAGCTCAGCGCAAGCTGGCGTCGGCCCGCTCATCCACTTCCGCAGCCGGTGGAGCGGGAGCGCTCGCAGAAGGGGGCGCCTGGGTGTCGATGACCCGGTGCTTTTGCTCGTCCTGTTTGATGGAGTACCGCACGAGCGCCTTGAGCGAGCGATTGCGACTGACGTTCCCGAGCAGCACCTTGATGTCATCGTACACCGACGGATCGGTCAGCAGCGAGCCAAGGGTGCCTTTGCCGGCGCGCACATCCGCCATGATGGCGCTCAAGTCCGCGGTCGTGCGGTTGAGGCTATCCACCATTTCAGCGCTCTTTTGTTCGTAGAGCAGATCGTGAACGAGGCTGCGGCCCTCTCTGACCCCTTGCAAAGTCAACCGCAGCTCTTCAGCCGCGCCGCCCAACTGTGAAATGGCTTGCGACCCGCTTTGCTCATAGAACACCTCATGGGCAAAACCGGGGCCGGAGCGCACCCGCTCCACGACCTGTCGTGTGCTGGATAGGAGCTGACCCAGCTCTGTTGCTGCGCCACGGATCTCCGCGACTGTCGCGGATAGGCGCGCTGCTTCCTCTTTGTCTTTGAGCAGGAGCGGCACATACCCGTCACCGGAATCGATGGATTGCATCACGTTGGCGAGGTGGGCCACGGTGCGTTTGATGTCGTCGTGCAGGTGACTGTCGGCCAGGGCGTCCGTGGTCTTCTCGAGATTGCTGACGACCTTCTCGGCGCCGGAAATCGTGCTCTTGAGGTCACCGATGATCTGCTCCAAATCCCGCGTCTCTTGGGTGGCGACGCGGCCCTTGGGTGGAATGGGGGGGAGCGTGGGATTGCCCACCGTGATCACAATCATCTTGTCGCCGAGCAGACCCTTGTCCTTCACCTCGGCGTACGAATCTTGACGAATGCGCGACGCCTCCGTCGACACGATGCTCATCTCCACGAAGATGGTGTCGTCCTTGGGATTCTTCGTGTAGCCGACTTCACTCACACTGCCGATGTCGACACCGCCCATGCGCACCGGGGAGCCACGCGACAGACCTTTGACGTCCTTGAAGGCTGCCTCCATCGTCAGCTGACTCTCGAACAGTTTTCGCTCTTCGCCGATCAAGAACACGACCACGCCGAGGACCACCAGCGACAAGGTCACAAAAAGTCCTACTTTGATATCGCGCGATGCCATGACAAAAAGGTTTGTTCAGCCTCAGCTCACCGTACTCGCCAGAACCCCAAGGTGCCAGCTCCCATGCAGCTCCACTTCACTGTAACAGGCGATGACTGCTGCTTCCAGGCGTTGTCGGCTGCATCCCACAAATCTACGGCAACCGCCCAGGCTTACCCACATGGAGTTCCGGAATGCACAGGAACGCCACAGTTACGCCGAAACCCCTCAGCCGTTCAGCAGGGTTTCGACGTCTTCTTGCACGGGGGCGACACCCTGAATGAAATCCGTGACACGCTTGTCGCTGCAGTTCTTGAAGTCGTCGACAGTGCCGGAATGAATGATGCGCCCCGAGTGGACCATGGCCAGCCGATCGCTGATGGTAAAAGCGCTCCGCATGTCATGGGTCACGACGATGGAGGTGAAGTTGAGCCGCTCCTGGAGCCCCATGATCATGTGGTTGACCCGAGCGGTATTGATGGGATCGAGGCCCGTCGTGGGTTCGTCATAAAGAACCACTTCCGGTCGCACGGCGATGGCCCGCGCCAACCCCACGCGTTTGCGCATGCCCCCCGACAGATCAGCTGGCCACATGTCTTCAATCCCCGGCAGGCCCACCAGGCCGAGCGCCCAAGCGACGCGATCCTGTTTCTCGGATTCAGACATCGACTTGTTGAAGTGCTCATCCAAGCCGTACCTGACGTTGGAGCCCACGGAGAGTGAGTCAAACAACGCGCCACTTTGAAACAGCATGGCGATGCGCTGACGAACTCGGGAAAGCTGTGTCTCGCCAAATTGCGTCACGTCTTCACCATCAAAACGGATATTGCCCGAATCGGCCTTGAGCAGACCGATCAGCATCTTGAGCATGACGCTCTTGCCCACCCCGGACCCGCCGAGCACCGTGAGCACTTCGCCGCGACGCACCGACAAGTTGAGACCACGGTAAATAACCTTGGATCCAAAGCTCTTTTCGACGTTGGAGAACTCGATCAGGGTCTCGCGGTTGTTTGCGCTCTCTGCCACGGCAATCAAACTGTAGCAAAACCCAGCAAGCAGAGCGATGCCTGGCCAAGCCCCCCTTGAACCAGCTCCCCAGACGGCGGGGCCTAGACCGTGCGCGTCACTTCATTCACGAGCAGCTCCACTGCCTCGCCACCCCGATAAGTGTCGGGGCGCAGCTGTCCAACTACGCGCGCGCGCCCTGTGATTTCGCCTAGGCTCGCCCCCAGCCCTGGGCCAAACCCGCCCAATCGGTCGCCCGAGTCCAATTCCAACTCGAACTTGAGGTGCCCACCCCGGAGACTGCGACAGGTCTTGATGAAACAGTCAAAGGCAAACTTGAGCGCAGGGTTACCCTCCCCGGTAGGTTCGAGCAGGTAACAATCAGCTAGCAAATCCCTGACACGGTCCCCAGGATGCACCGAAAGCGGTGTCGGACGGTCCACGGGCGTGTGCAGCGTCCTCTTTTTGCACGCAAGAGCGAAGCTTGCGCGAAATGCGCCAAGCTGCGCGACCTCGAGCTCGAGACCAGCGGCCGCTTGATGACCGCCGAAGCGCACGAGGTGAGCCTCACATTCTTCCACCGCGTCGAACAGCGGAAACCCTGCTGGTCCTCGCACAGAGCCCCGCCCACGTCCGCCCTCGAATCCAATGACGACCGTGGGACACTGGTATTGATCCGCCAGGCGCCCCGCGACAATCCCCACAATGCCGTGATTCCATCCCTCATGACCGACCACGATGGCGTCGCCGTCCTTACGGGAGAGCTCGCGCAGTTGGGCCTCGGCCAACTCAAGGATGCGGCTCTGCTCGGCGCGGCGCTGCTGACACAACTGTTCCACCTCGCTGGCGATGCCTTGGGCCCTGTCCGCGTCGCGCTCCAGGAGCAGCTCAAGTGCGCGGTCGGGTGCTTGCAGGCGACCCGGCGCATTGATGCGTGGCGCCAAGCGAAAGGACACGTCGCTCGCCGTCAGTGGATGGCTAAGATCGATGCCAATCAACGCCATGAGAGCGCGCAACCCGGGACGCTGGGCTTCCTTGAGTTTTGCCAAACCGGCGCGCACCAAAATACGATTGTCGCCACTCAGGGGTGCTACATCCGCGATGGTGCCAATGGCCACCAAATCCAGCCAGGCACGGATGTCGAGATCCGCACCGAGCTGCTTGCGTAGCTCAGCCATGACCGAGAGCGCGAGACCACACGATGCTAGGCCCTTGAATGGAAATGAGCACTCGGGACGGTGCGGATTGAGAAAGGCGAGCACCGGCAATGGCTCCACCGGGACCAGGTGGTGATCGATGACGATCACATCGATGCCCAGCGCCCGGAGGGCTGCTAAAGTCTTGTGGTCGGATGAACCGCAATCACAGGTCACGACCAAGCTCGGTCGCTCGGCGATGATGCGCTCGAGCGCCATTTCGGAGACGCCATAGCCACCTTGGAAACGGCTCGCCAAGAGCGGTTGAACTTCACCGCCCAGCGCTCGCACCACCTCGGTCACGATCGCGGTAGCGGTCATGCCGTCGCAATCATAGTCGCCAAAAACGACCAGCTTCTGCCCGCTGTTGATAGCGTGAGCAATGCGCTCCGCCGCAAGCGTTCGGTCCCTCATCCCATGGGGTGGGGAAAGCGCGCTCAACTTGGGATCGAGGAAGCTGGATCGCTCAGCAGGGTCGACCTGCCCGCGCTGCGCCAGATAGGCGGCGATGGTGCTTGTGCGGACTTCAACGAGCGGAGACGACATAGCAGAGAGCCTGTTCGATCAAGCGAATCCCCGCAGTGAAGTACGCACCAGCGCCGCCGACTAGGTGCGTGCTGGAACCTTCTGTTTGGAGGCGTTGAAGAAGCGGCGATCCAAGACCTCAGTGAGCGGCAGCGCGATGTAGATGGAGGAGTACACGCCTGCCACCATGCCGATGATCAAGGTGAGCGCGAAGTCCTTGAGCGACCCTGTGCCCCAGATGAAGAAGCAGAGCAGCACCATGATCGCCGTGCTGCTGGTCAGGATGGTGCGGCTCAACGTTTCACTGATGCTGACGTTGACCAACGTGGCAAAGGATTTACCCCGCATGCGCACGAAGTTTTCACGCACGCGGTCATAAGTGACCACGGTGTCGTTGACCGAGAAACCGATGATGGTGAGCAGGGCAGCGACTGTGGTCAGGTTGACCTCGCGCCGCAGCACAATCAGCGCGCCCACGGTCACGATGGCGTCGTGAATGAGCGCAATCACCCCGCCCGGTGCAAAGCGCAAATCAAAGCGAAATGCCACGTAAGCCATGATGAACACCAGCGAGATGACGATGCTCTTGAGCGCGGCGTCACGCAGTTGCGCGCCAGCCTTCGGACCGATCCACTCGGTGCGCAACGGCTTGTCAGGAACCACGCCCTCGGGCAGCCCTTGACGCATGGCGTCCATCAGCTGATCACCACGACTGGTCAACTCCACGTCTACGCGGTGGTCACGTACGTCCACCACGCTGGGGTTGTCCGCACCAGCACGGAGCTTGACCCCCGACAGACCCGTAAATTTCGCGCGCACCCACTCGAGATCAGGATCGTCTGCAAAGCGAATCACGATCTTGTCGCCGCCCGGGCTGAACTTCACGTCCACGCTGTGGTGGTCACATCCAGCAGGCTTGGTCTCGCCCAAGCACAGCCGCTTTTCGATCTCACGCTGCGTGGGGTCAGAGATGGTGGACACCTCATGAACCCGGATCAAATAGCGGCTCGGGTTCTTGTCGTCCTGAACCTTGATCACCTCAGGGCGCGAAAAATCGTGACCCGTGACGGCGTCCGCAATCTGACCGGAGGTCACCGGATGCTGGAAGGCCACCTCGACCTCCGTACCACCGATGAAGTCGGTTCCGAGCCGTGGTCCTGGATAAAACAGAAGCACGACGGACGCGATGCACAAGACCAAGCTGATGCCCATGAAGAGCCAGCGCTTGCCCATGAAATCGTAAACTCTACCAATTGGAAACAGCTGCATGACTCAACCCAAGGAAATGATTTTCTTACCGGCGCTGCGCACCCAGATGTCGAAGAGCACGCGGCTCACGACCACACCAGTGAACATACTGCACGCCACACCAACCATGAGCGTCACGGCAAACCCCTTGATGGGACCGGTGCCGTACTGAGCAAGCACGATGGCGGCGATGAGGGTCGTCAACTGACCGTCGACGATGGCGCTGAGCGCCTTGGAATACCCGAGCTCGACCGCAACCCGCGTACTCTTGCCATCACGCAGTTCCTCTCGAGTGCGTTCGTTGATGAGCACGTGAGCGTCCAGGCCCATGCCCAACGTCAGCGCCAAACCTGCGATGCCCGGCAGGGTCATGGATGCACCAAAGCTGGCCATGACCGCCAACTGCACGAACAAGTTCATGAGCACCGACAAGTCCGCGATCAGACCAGCCAAGCGGTAGTACATGATCATGAAGAACATCACGAGCACACCACCGGCCACAGCGCCCTCGATGCCCAAGCGAATGGAGTCCTTACCCAATGACGGTCCGATGCGCTGCTCGTTGGACGGCGTGATGGGCGCTGGCAGTGCACCCGAGCGCAGCACTAATTCCAGCTTTTTGGCGTCGCGCAACTGAACCTGCGGGTCACCCGAACCCATGGTGATGCGCGAGCTACCGCCGGAGATCTTGTCCATGATGCGCGGCGTCGACTCCACCTTGTCATCCAAGATGATGGCGAAACGCCGGTTGACGTTGTCACCCGTGATGCGCTCGAAGATGTTGCCGCCCTTGTCAGAGAAGCGCAGCTGTACACCCCAGCTGCCCATGCCTGTGGAACTCTGGTCGGGCATCGCCTGAGCATCCCGGATCATGTCACCAGTGATCTCGGCGCGCGCGCGGAGCAGGTGGGTGCGATACCCAACCTCTTCTTCCTTCTGCGAGGCCTCGTCGACCACGCGGCGCACCACCTCGAAACCGATCTCGCGATCAGCAGGCGGCGTCAGGCCCACGGCCCATTCACGCAGACGCTCGAAGGTCTGTTGGGTGGTCTCCTCCTTGGCCTTGGGCAGGAAGGCGTACGTGATGGCGCCGCTGAGCTCCTCGCCCTTTTCATTCAGGCCAACTGGGGCGTTCTCGCGCTCAAACTCGAGCCCTTCGGGGAGCGTCTCAGGGGTCGCCGTCTGCTCCAACGTCTCAAAGTAGCTGGACGTATCGTCCACCATCTTGAATTCAAGACGAGCTGTCTTGCTGATGATGTCCCGGATCTCGGCAAAACTGGCCTCATCTTCGCCGGGGACCTCGATGATGATGTCCTCGGCACGGGTGGACACTGCCGCTTCGCGCAGACCCATCGAGTCTACGCGACGCAGTACGATGTCTTTTGCTTGGGCAACAGCGCGCTCGCGAATCGATGACTCAGCGGCTTGGCGAATGCTGAACTCAAAGTTGCGCGCATCGATCCGGCGCATCTCAATGTCGGGTTTGAAGAGGCTAACGAAGCGCGTGTCGATCTTGGCCGGGTCCTGACCGTCCTTGATCCCGAGCACAATGGTGTGGGAGCGGCTGCGCGGCGCTTGCAAGTCCACGCGCTCGCGCAGTTTGGCGAGCACCGCGTCGCTGGGCGCTTCGTCCCCCTGGTGATCAGCGTACAGCTTGGCAAGCTCACGCCGCATGTCCTCGTAGTAGGCATCGCGCTTGTCCTTGACCGCTTCCGCGACATCCACCGTGTAGACCAAGCGCAGACCGCCGCGCAGATCGAGACCAGCAACCAGACGTGCACCCACCCGCTCTTTGACGTACTTGGGGCACGGGATGCGGCTCTCCAGGCTGGAGACGGACGGCCACAACAACAGAGCTGAGATCAAGCCCACCGCGGAAACCATGCCAAAGCGGTTGCGCCAGCTGAAATCCCCTACTGGCAACGCCAGCCAACCAAGGTGCAGGGCCAACGTGCCAAACAGCACCATGGTCCAAAATGAATCGCTGCGAGCACCTGCGGCTGCGCTGGCCGCCGCGAGCGCACCCGCCCAGGTGACGGTGCGCGTGGGCCGATGCACTAGGCCCGAGAGCGCCAGGATGAGGGCAAGCGAGCCCCAAATACTCATGAGTATCGTGGCAATCACGGCTTACCGCTTCTCCATTTGAGCTGCTGCTTCAGCGGTGTCTTTACCCAGGATCGAGGTCTTGAGCACTTCGATCTTGGTGCCCGGAGCAATCTCGACTTTTGCAAACCGATCACCCAACTCGGCAAGCTTGCCGCGGATCCCAGACTGTAACAGAACACTGTCACCCTTCTTGAGATCGGCCAGCACCTTCTCTTGCTGCTTCTTCTGCGAGCGAGATGACCAGAGCATCATGCCGATGAGGGGTACGAACATCAGCAGCATGAACAACGGACTACCGAGCAGGCCAGTGTCGTGAGGAGCACCGTTGCCAACACTTGTGACAGGTGCGGAGCTGGGAGCTGAGGTAGACGCCGAACCGCTCGGAATATTTTGCCAGGCTAGGGGCACGTGTTGATTCCTCCAAAGAATCCAAAAGGAAAGCGCGTGCGATCGAACCACGCGACAGGGGGCGGGCTTCTAGCCAGAAACACAGAGTGCGGCAACCGCACACGCATCTGAACAGACAATCCGTGGGAGTCGGCGACGCCACACCACCGCGCGATCCGCGTCCGGACAAGCGATGCCGGACTGTGTGCTTGACATGAACAATAGCGAGCGCTACTTGCTCGCGCCCAGTCTTTCCGGCGTCACCGGGACGGTTGGCCGGGCCGCTTTCTGTCGGAAAGTTGGACCAGGCAGGGCCCTCAGCCCTTCTGCAGGCGCGTAGCTCAGTGGTAGAGCACTACCTTGACACGGTAGGGGTCAGCAGTTCAATCCTGCTCGCGCCTACAAATTCTTAGCGAATGACCAGTCCCATCTCCCCATTTCTAGCTCGTTATGTTTGACATCCACGCGACCGCTTGGATGTCGACGCGTTCATGTGAAAATGCGTTGCGCGGGATGGGTGGTGCGAAAGCAGTGCCAGCGGCTAGCGTCGTCGAATGGATGGCGCGCGGCAGTGCTTGGCGTCTTGATGCGACGCAATGCATCGAAGCGACAGGGTACGACAAGTCGTCATCCGTCGTTGTTTTGGATTTGGCTCAGGTGACGCTGAGCGCGGTCGGATCAAGCTCGATTGAAAGGAATGTGAAAGACGTTCGATGACTACACGGCGAAGGTTTCGCAGCGCCCCCCGGGGCAATCAAATCAGGGTCAACCATCGCATTCGCGTGCCAGAGGTCCTGGTCGTAGATGCTGACGGCTCAAACTTGGGCGTGTTGCCAACGCACGAGGCGCTCAAGCGTGCCCGCGACGCCAACTTGGACCTGGTGGAAATCAACCCCAAGGGGAGCCCACCGGTGTGCAAGATCCTGGACTTTGGCAAGTTCAAGTACGAGGAAAGCAAGCGCAAGCGGGAGACCAAGCGCAAGCAAACCGTCGTTGAAGTCAAAGAAATCAAGCTGCGCCCCAAGACCGATGATCACGACTTGGACTTCAAGATGCGCAGCGCGCGGAAGTTCCTCGAGTCGGGCAACAAGGTGAAGATTGTGTGCCGCTTTCGCGGCCGCGAGATCACGCATCCAGAGGTGGCGCGCGAACAGCTCGAGCAACTCATCAAGAGCACCGAGGACTTGGCCAACGTCGAGCTGCGGCCCACGATGGAAGGCAAGGCCATGGCGCTCCTTCTAGCTCCCAAACAAGCCATCTTGCAGCGCGTGTCTCAAGAGAAGGCGCGGCGCGAACAGGAACGTGAAGAAGAGCGTCAGCAGCAGCGCCAGTTGGACGAGAAAGAGCGCGCGGAACGGCGTCGCCGCCAAGCTGAAGCAGAAAACCAGCACGGCAAGGTCTCGATCAACGCCCTCGTCGATGATGAAGACGACGGATACGACGACGATGACTTCGACGACGAAGACGAAGACGAAGACGTTGACGACGAAGATGAGGACGAAGACGACGACGAAGATGAGGACGAAGACGACCGTTGAACGAAGAACCCACTGCGTAGTCCGGTGGGTTTTTTCTTTTTCGAGGGTCCTGCTCCGTTGTGGGGGTCAGTACTGCTGGCTCGCGTCAACGACGAGGCAAGCCGAGCGACTTCTGCACCGGCTTGGGTAAGACACCCGCGAAGTAAGCGCCAGCCAACCCGCCCAACGTAAATAACACGACTACAGCCACGATCAGGCTCAAGGTCTTGCTCGCGCCCGGTGCCCGCCGTGACCCGTGGAGGAGCGAGGGCACTGGCGCTTGAGCTGGCACGCGCACGCGTGGGGCGCTGCCCGTGGGGATGGCCGGCTGGGACGCGCTGCGTGTGTCCTCGAGCGCCGAAAGATTACCGACCTGGAAATGTTCCAGCTCATCGTGAGCGAGGGGCGCGGTGCTGAGCCCCAGGCTGTTGCCCCAATCGAGCGGTTCGTCATGTCGGGCCATGGGCAGACTGCCCGAAAATGAATGCACATCGATGGCCCCCGACAAGCGACCCACCACGGACTCACCTCCCGAGTTGAGCGATGTAAACTGAAACAGCGCTTGATCGATCAAGCTTCCGATCAGCGAACCGGATGCCAAGCGTTGCGCCTTTTCAGCATCGCGTGCGTGCGCTACCGGAGTAACGAGATTGGCCAAGTCAAAAGAAGAGACCGGGCGGGGCAACGAGAACAGCACCGCGTTCAGATCGTGACCGAGCTCACGCGCTGATTGATAACGCGCCGCTGGGTCGAGAGCGAGCGCGCGATTGAGAACAGCCACCACTGCATCGGGGACCTGGTGGTTGAAACGCCGGATGTCCGGCACCTGAGCGCGCTGTACTTGACGCACGGTGTCCAAGTCGGTCTCTCCCTGGAACAGGCGGCGACCGGCCAACATCTCCCAAAGGATGATACCGACCGCGAAGATGTCCGTACGCAGGTCGACGGGCCTGCCCTGCGCCGCCTCGGGCGACAAGTACCCGAATTTGCCCTTGATGACGCCAGGCTGGCTTTCTTCCAGTTGGCTCTTGGCTTTGGCGAGGCCAAAATCAGCAATTTTTACCTCGCCGTAACGCGTCATCAGCACGTTGGGCGGTGACATGTCGCGGTGCACGATATTGAAAGGCACGCCCTTGTCGTCCCGCAATTCATGAGCGTAGTTGAGACCCTCGCAGATCCTCACACAGATCAAACAGGCTTCTTCAATGGGGATCAGACGCCCCCATTGGCGCATGTGTTGGAGGACGGCCTTTAGATCCGCGCCATCCACCATTTCCATCACAATGAAGAACGTGTCGTCGCCGCGACCGACGTCGAACACCTGCACGCAGTTGGAGTGCCCCAAGCGGGCGCTGAGACGCGCCTCATCCAGGAACATGCCCATGAACTCTTTCTTGCCCGCCAAGTGCGGAAGGACGCGCTTGATGGCTACCGTTTTCTTGAATCCCTCAAGGCCCGCGCTCTCGGCCCGAAAGACTTCGGCCATGCCCCCCGCCGCGATGCGCTCAATGACACGGTATCTCTGTTGTTGTGCAGACATTACTCAATCGCCGGAGCCCCGCGCCTGGGGGGCCAAGGTTAACCAGCACATAAGGCTGAGCGCTCCCACTATGGCGTCTGGGTTTGCCTTTGAGAAGAGATTGTCGCGACCTTGGCGTCGGAAAGGCGACTTCTGGCGGGACAATTGGGAGACTTGCGCAGAGCAGTTGACGTGACCCGGCCGAGTGCGGATAAGGCGCCCATGAGCGATGAGCGACCTGGTCTGGACCCAGATGAACCCCACACGCCCGGTTGGTTCACGTTTCTTGGCGTGGGTTTGTTCCTGCTCGCGGGGATCTTCTTTCTCGCCACTTCCGACCAGGAAGGCGAGGACAGTGCTGCTCCGCAGCCGGCGGCCGAAGGTTCAGCCGCACCGGCAGAACCGCCCGCCGACGCGCACTGAAGATTCGGCGCTCCGCTGCGTTTTTTGTAGTTTTTTTGACTCGACCTTTCGGTGCACCCGTGCCAAGGTTCGCGTCCCCACAGGCCCCCAGGCCTCTTGGGTTGTCAATTTTTCGGGGCCGTAGCTCAGCTGGGAGAGCGCCGCACTGGCAGTGCGGAGGTCAGGGGTTCGATTCCCCTCGGCTCCACTTGATCTTGTAGGGGGTTAGGAACCCCCTCGTCGCGCGAAGTGAATTCGCGCTCCTCACCCCCACCTCCGCCGGAAAATCCGGCGCCTCCTACTTAGTCGGCGGCGGTTTTCCGCGGCTCGTTGCTTCGCAACATCGTGGTGGCTTATTCGGGAGGTCGTGGTTGAGCTTGTCTGTCAGGCGCCTCCCACTTGGTCGGCGGCGGTGCTCGACGCCTCGTGGCTGCGCCACATCGGGGGGACTTGCTCCCTCGCGAGGGCAGGCGGCGGCGGTTTTCTGCGGCTCGTCGCTGCGCGACTTCGGGGGGCTTGTTCGCGGGGGCAGGACGCGGAGGTGCTCGACGCCTCGTGGCTGCGCCACATCGGCGGACTTGCTCCCTCGCGAGGGCAGGCGGCGGCGGTTTTCTGCGGCTCGTCGCTGCGCGACTTCGTGCTTGAACGTTGTGGAAAAAGTCTTGCGGGAAGAGCTTGTACGCGCACAGGACCATGCTCACCCTGCCTCGACCTCCGCTGCGGTTTTCCCATCAGCGACATCTAACAATCTCTTGCGGCTCTCGTCGACCACCCTAGTCACGAATCGGCGCTTGGTAGGTGCACGGCGCTTGGTGGGTGGACGGCGCTTTGCAGAGCGATTTCGATTTGCAGAGCCATTTCGACGGATCGTCGTGCAAGTCCCTGCTTCGAACGCGCTACCAGCTCGAACGCGCTACCAGTGAGTCCGGGGTTGCATTTGCCAGGCAGGATGTGAGACGTTGGGTAGATGTGCGGGCAGTTCGAGGATTTCCCTCAATGGTAGTCTTGGAGCGTGGATGAGAAGGACCTTTACCACCGTGGCAGCGTCCGCGATGGAAGAAGTCGCTCAGTTCTCAGCAGATCCAGAGCCCGACGATCATGTCCCTGCCATGCACACGTATCGCTTTGCCGTCACCTCCCTCGATCTACGCGTTGGGTACCATTTCCGCTACGTGGGCCTCGAGCTCGGAGTATCAACGTGGATTCCTCACGGATTGCCAGAGAGTTATATTTCGTTTCGAATGGTCTTCCCCGTTGGGGAGCTACCTCAGAGCTTCTGTTTCTCTGGGTCCCGGTGAATACGGCACCAGCTATCAAGTGGGGCTTGGCTTCCGCACGAAATTTTGAGCCTCGACGACGGATCACACTGTCTGTCTTCGTGCGCCTCTTCGCCTTCCCGATGGTGGCATGAGCGTCAAAAACCAGACGTGTGTTCTCAGCGGGCGGGCTTGCCAAGCAGCGACAACATGAACCAAACGAAGGCGAGCGCTCCCAAACCAAAGACCGTATCTCCCACGGCGCGCAGCCAGCGCAGAGTGTTCATCGTGGGCGTTTGCATGAACTCGTGGCTGCGCGCGTACCAATAGCCGACGTCGACTGACGCGTGGGTTTGCAACAGGCCGACCGGGAGCAAACTGAACAGGATCATGGCGGCCAAACCACCGTTCATGAGCCAAAAGGAGACCGCCAAGGGTCGCTCGTTCCAAACACGCCCCGCATCGGCGGCGCGAGCGCAGAACAAGACCAGCGCGAGCCCCAACATGCCGTAGACGCCAAACAAAGCTGCGTGGCCGTGGACCGGCGTCGTGTTCAAACCTTGCATGAAGTACAGCGCGACCGGCGGGTTGATCATGAACCCAAAAAGTCCCGCGCCGATGGCGTTCCAGAAGGCGACAGCGACGAAGAAGTAGATGGGGTATCGATACTTCCGGACCCAGCCGTCGTTGCGAGAGAGCCGATAGTTGTCCCAGGCTTCATAACCGATGAAGACCAGCGGAACGACCTCCAGTGCGCTGAAGACCGCGCCGAGAGCGGAGATCATGGACGGCGTGCCGCTGTAATAGAGGTGATGCAGGGTGCCGATGATGCCGCCGGTCAAGAAGATGGCGGACGATGCCACTACGGCCCGCTCCGTGGACTTTGCCTCCAGAAGCCCCAGACGCGCGAACAAGAAGGCGAAGACGACGGTAGCGAACACCTCGAAGAACCCCTCGACCCAGAGATGGACCACCCACCAGCGCCAATACTCGGCGATGGACAGGTGGGTCCGGTGCCCATAACCGAGCGCAGCCCCATAAAAGCCCGCGATGGCCAGCGCCGACAAGCAGAACAGCAGCAATAACCCATGCTGCTCGTCCTTGCGCTGCAGAGCTGGCCACACGGCGCGCAGCACGAGACCAAGCCAAAGGAACAAACCGACGAGAAGACCAATCTGAAAGGCGCGCCCCAGGTCGATGTACTCATAGCCACTGTGACCAAAATAGAAGCGGGTGACGTCGTCGGAGAAGCGGTTCATGACGCTTGCCCACTGGCCCACCATGGATCCAATCACGACGAGGAGAAGCGCGCCGAGCAAAACGAGCACCCCAACCAACTGGAACCGCGGCTCCCTCCCGCCGATGCTCGGCGCGACGAACAACCCCGCCGCCAACCAAGCCGTAGCTATCCAAAGGATACCGAGCTGAGTGTGCCAAGTTCGGGTGATCACATAGGGAAGCCACTTGGAGAGCGGTACCCCGTACAGACCATCACCCTCTACACCGTAGTGAGCAGTCACTATGCCCATCGCGATCTGCACGAGAAACAACAACACGACGATCCCGAAGTACCAGAGCGAGGCGCGCTGCGAGGGAGTCAATCGAGCATCGAGCAACGGATCGTTTGCCGGTGGTTCCTTCCGCGTCACCTCATGAGGGCGATAGCCATTCCACCACACCATGGCGGAGAGCCCAGCCAAAAGCACGATGATGCTCACGCCGGTCCACACGACCGCGCCACCGGTGACCGTGTTCGCAACGAGCGGCTCGTGGGGCCAGTTGTTGGTGTAGGACACCCCTGGGTCGTCGGGGCGATTGGTGCTGGCTGCCCAGGAGGACCAGAAAAAGAAGCTCGTGAGTGCGTGCAGTTTACGCGCGTCGGTCTGTGCACCGGCCGGGATCGCCATGTCGGCGCGCCCATGACTAAATACATCCGCGTAGTACGCCTGAAGACTGACGAAGGCGCGAGCGCGCTCTTCGCTCACGCTGAGGATGCCTGAGCTATCCACCTTGTTGCCGCGGAACACCCGCTGCAAGCGGCCACGCAATGCCGCCTGCTGTTCGTCACCGAGCGCCTCATAGCTCGCTGCACCCGCCGCCCGGGCGTACGCGTCCAAGACCAGGAGAGCCTCGCGGTGCAAGTAGTCCGCTGACCAGTCCGGCGCGACGTAGCTGCCGTGACCCCAGACTGAGCCGAACTGCATCCCGCCCATGGCTTGCCACACGTTTTGACCGTCGAGGATCTCGCCCTCAGCGATGAGCACATCACCCGTCTCGGTGAGCACCTTCGTCGGGATCGGGGGCGCGCCAACCCGGATCCGGTGGCCCGCGTAGAGCAGCACCGCAAATGAAGCGACGATGACGAGGATCAAGGCTATCCATGGACTGAGTCGGGTTTTCACGACGGCAACTCTACCACCGGCCCCCTTGGAGCAAGTGGCCACACCGCAGGTCCTGGAGAGGTGGGAGGATCCTCAATCGCCGACCTTTCGGTCAGAAGGCCGATACGAACTGCCGAGCGCGAAGCCCCAGCGTGCCGCATGCGGGCGTGGTGGTCTCGGCTGCGATCGCGCCGCCCAAGTGAACCGCCCAAGCGAGCCGGGCCGCTTCGCTTTTTTGGTCGCGACGGGGGCTAGTCGAGTGAAGACGCGCCCACCCCTGCGGAGAGATGCGATGGTAACGGCAACATCACACCCTGCCCCAGCCCCACACAATGTTCTTTGGAAGGCGCGTGCCAGGTCGCGGCGGGCGTAGGACAGCCGTGCGGGAAACACGAGAACGCCAGCATCGGCGAGAGCGAAATCCTTTTTTGTGAGCGCGGACTCTACTGCGACTTCGACTCGTCCACCTGTCAGCGCCATCGAAGTGGGCAGCTCATGTCTAGGCATCCAAGCGGCATATGGGGACCCGTGTCACACCACCGACGACAGCCTGGTGCAGTGCGACGCGGGCGCGTGCCAACGTTGCGAGTGGCGCGAGGACTGAGTTGATGCTCGCGCGCTTGCTGAGACGCCCGACGTGCCCGTCCCTTGCCGTCTCGTGCCGTTGAGAGATGATGGTGAAATGGTCAAAACATTGCGTGCGGTACTGACGGGAGTGGCGTTTGGTGGTCTAGGTGTCGTAGGGTGTAGTTTCGATCTGTCGGGTACGGCCGACGGAGTGCAAGACGGCATTGATGCAATCGAGGATGCGGGTGAGGCGCTCGAGAACATCGAGGTGTGCGACGGGATGACGTTCGGCGAGCTGATGAATGCTCAAACCTTGAGCGAGTCGTGCAAGCAGCAGCTGCAGGCGTACTTACCGGAAGCAGAGAACAACTTCGAGGCGCGTTTGATCGTGCTCGGTCAGCAAGAGCACGACGACGGCTCGCTGTCTATCTTCGTGCATGGGGTGGACAAGGACGGGAAAGCGCTGGAGGCTGAGCAGCTGGCCGAGGCCGAGCTCAGGGCGACCGTCGATGGAGACTTGACCGTGATCGCCGACGCCGAGTGGTCCATCTCGACAAGCGCCGAGATCGAGGGTGACTTGCTGAGTGTCGGTTTCGTGAACGACTATTCGGGGAGCATGTCAGACGCTGACTTGAGGCTGACCGCGGAGATCGAAACGGACTTGGTGAACGTACTTCCCGACATCTTCGAGAGCGAAGTGACGCTGTTTTCTAGTGCGGTCGAGACAAGGCTCCCCTTCACCGAAAACAAATCGGACCTGCTCGCCGCATTGGAATATGATGCATCATTCCTCCGTGAATCAACTGCCCTCTACGACGGAATGGGGACCGGTGCTCAAGCGCTCGCTTCGCGCAGTCGCCCATTGCGCCTTTTGGTCGTGGCTACGGATGGGCAGGAGAACGCGTCTCTCAGCTTCGACAAACCGACCATCTTGGAGATCGTGGAGGACAACCAGCTGTGCGTGCTGGTGCTAGGCTCGCTCTTTGCCGATCCCGAGGAGCTGCGCGACCTGGCCGGGCCTTGTGGTGTTTTCTTTTACGCGCCCAGCTATGGTGACCTGAAGGCAGCGGTGAGCGGATACGTGGAATCGATGTCGCAACTGAGCGAGATCGTCGTCTCCAGTGAGGCACGTGGTGAGGGCGCGCTCGACCTGCGCGTCGGTGAGCTGGAGATCACGATCGAGCAGTGACCTCCAGCGGTCCCTGTCCAAGATTGATGTTCAGCGGTCTCTATCCAAGACTTTAGTTCCGAGCACGGCGTTGAAATCCTCGCAACGGCAACCCGCTCAGGCTCGAGTACCAGGGGAGAAAAACTTCCCTGGTACGATGCAACTTTGTTCCCCTCATCGAAACAAGGAGGAAAAATCAAGAGATTGATCACGCAACGCGCCTGATCTCATGAATCATTCACGAAATGTGTAGCTCACAGAGGAGGCCATGGAATAAAGAGGCGTGAGGTGATTATGATCGTTCGACTCTCCAGCTCCATCGCATTGTTGATCTCCATTTCGAGCTTCGTCGCTTGCTCAGCGGAGCCAGGGCCCGACGGGGGTGGCGTGGGAGGTGCTCCACTTGATTCGGGTGCCGGCGGAACCACATCGCCTGGTGCCGGGGGCGCAGGCACGCCGGGCGCCGGCGGCAATGACGCCCAAGGCAGTGGAGGCAACGGCGTCCCTGGTGTGGGGGGTAGCGATTTCGGAACGGGAGGCAACGACTCAGCCACGGGAGGGAGCGACGGCACAGGCGGCGCAGCCCCGATCGATGAGCTGGACTTCGTCACCTCCGCGCCCAACGCCTACTGGAAACCCGGTGAGCTCGAGCCTGCAACAGGATCGGCGACCATCACGGTCAATGATGGACAGGTCTTGGGCCCGTGGCGGGGATTCGGAGGCACCTTCAACGAAAAGGGTTGGGAGGCCATGAAGGCGCTGAGCCAAGCGGACCGCGACCTGGCGATGCAGTTGCTCTTCGACCGCGCAAACGGCGCGGCGTTTACCCACGGTCGCATTCCCATCGGCTCAAGCGACTATGCACTCAACCGCTACAGCCTGAACGAGACGTCCGGGGATTTTGAGATGGAGAACTTCAGCCTCGAGCGCGATCGCCGCGATCTCATCCCTTACATCAAGGCCGCGCTGGCCGTCCGTGGGGACATCCATTTCTGGGGTAGCCCGTGGTCGCCGCCCACTTGGATGAAGACCAACAACGCGTTCGATCGTGGGAACATGAAGGAGGACGGAGACACGCTCGACGCCCATGCCCTCTATCTTGCCCGGTTCGTCGAAGAATATGAAAAGGAGGGCATCATCGTCGAGGCCATCCATCCGCAGAACGAACCAGGGTACCTGCAGGATTATCCCTCGTGCGGCTGGAGCCCCGATCTGATGACGAAGTACATCCGCGATCATCTGGGCCCACTCTTTGCGGACCGCCTTCCAAACACCGAGATTTGGCTCGGCACGATGTCTGCCCCGGGTGACAAGAACATCGTCGACACTGTGATGACCACGAGCGCAGCGGCCAACTACGTGACAGGCATTGGCGTGCAATGGGGCCAAGATCAGTACGTCGGCGGCTACATCAGCAGCTACCAAAAGCCGGTGATGCAAACGGAACACCGCTGCGGGAATTTCCCGAACGGGAACAATACGACCCGTGCTCCCAACGATGACGCGTACGCCAGGGAGAGTTGGGGCTACATCAGAACGTACATCAACTACGGGGTCAGCTATTACATGGCCTGGAACATGGTCCTCGACACGGCGGGCCGCAACCTCGACGAGGTGCGTCCCTGGGCCCAAAATGCGCTGTTGGCCGTGGACGTAAACGCCAAGAGCTTGATCATCACCCCGACCTATTATGTCTTCCGCCACGTCGCGCAGTATGTCGATCCGGGCGCATCACGTGTCGCCGTGCAAGGGGGCGAGTCGCTCGCTTGGAAGAACCCCGACGGAGACATCGTGCTCGTCACCTACAATGGTCAAGGATCGCCTGCTGAGCAAACAGTTGCCATCGGTGGCAGCACCTATCGAATCACTGTGCCAGGCCAAGGCTGGGCAACCGTGAACTTTCAGGCGCCCTAACGCCCCAGTCCCCCATTGACCCGACCCAGGTTGATTTTCTCAGGCCTGGGTTGAAATGTACGCAACGAGAGCGCCCCTTCGGCCGACCACCATGGTTTTGGCCGGACGCGGGCGCTCTCTCTGTTTCCCAGCGCTCGCTAACGCAAGCGCCTTGTCGGGAGCTTCCTCACTCACAGACGACTCATGGTCCAGAAACCCTACCGACGACGACGCACGTCCTGTGCACACAGCGGGCCATGCAGGCGCATGTGCGAGGCACAGCGACCCCGTTTTGGCCGTTGGCTTGAACGATTACCTAGTAGATAGCCACGCATGCCCCACAACTGCTCACCAAAATACGGCTCGTGATGTGCTCTCCGTCAGCAATCTCGCCGTGCTCCGCTAGGTTTCGGGTACAGTTACGGTACACCCCCAGTCGCTTAAGGAGTCTTCATGCAGTCACTACGTCGCTTCGTTTTCATCGGCCTCATCAGTTCGTCCACCCTCGCCTGGAGCATGGCTTGCTCCTCGAGTGACTCAGGCAAAGACCCTGATGGTAACGCCGGGGACGGCGCTACTGGCGACGGCGATGGCTCAGGCGGAAACGGCACTGGGGCGACGTTTGATCTGGGCGGCTCCGGCAATGGTGACGGTGACGGTGATACAGGTAGCCTCGGTGGCTCTGGTTCCGGTGGCTTTGGCAACAACACCAGCGCAGACCCAACCACGGGCGCCAGTTGTGACTGCGGCGGCGTAGCGTGTCAGTGTAGCGACGGCATCGACAACGATGAGGACTCGCCGGACGGTGTGCAGAGCATCGATGGCTTGGACATCGAATGCACCGGCGCATGTGATAACGACGAAGGCAGTTTTGCCACCGGGATCCCGGGCGACAACAAGGATCCGCATCAGGATTGCTTCTTCGACGGTGATTCAGGCGCGGGCAACGACGGTTGCAAGGACGCCAGCGACCCATCACAAGAGTGTCAAGACTTCTGCGCGCCGCTCACACCCAATGGCTGTGACTGCTTTGGTTGCTGCACCGTCACCTTGGATGAAGGCGTCGTAGCGACGGTCCAGTTGGGTGGAACCTGCACCGACGCAGACGAAATTGACGACCCCAGCAAGTGTGAACCCTGCACACAGAGCGACGCGTGCGTGAACGAGTGCGGTGAATGTGAACTTTGCCCCGGCAAAGACCCCGCAGACATCCCCGAAAGCTGTGCCCCCACCACCGGCGATGGCGATGGCGATGGCGATGGCGACGGTGACGGCACCGGGGGCAGCCCCAACTTCGTCTGCGACAATGGCGCCACGGCCTGCACGTCCAGTGCCCAATGCGGCGCTGATGGCTACTGCCAGACGGGTTGCTGCATCACCATCATCTTGCGCTGATTACTTTCAGCGTAACAGGACGGGCGCGCGGTTCTTATCCGACGCGCCCGTCGGTCGTTTACTCTTGCCGAGGATATGAAATCGGCAGCCAGAAACGTCTCGGTAGTTCTGCTCATTGTGGTGGGCGGCTGCTGCACTAGGGAAAAACCCTACGTCAAGCACGAACCGGATCAGGTGCTGGATCCTGTTCCTTGCTACCTTGTCCAAAACGCTTCGCTCCAAGATACGCTGCAACTCGGTGTGGGATTCACTCACACCGAAGTCCAGATTCTCGAGGCGGCGATCCGGCGCTGGAACAAGGCCACTGGTTTCTCGATCAGACTCGACCAGGACAGCGACAAGATGCGCGGCAATGTCCACATGTTGACCCGCACACCCATCTGTTGGAACAAGGACGACTTGAGCACCTATGGCTGCTGGGCAGGACCGAACCTCATGGTATTCAATCGGCCAGCGCTGATGGACATCTCTGAGCGCATCAAAGACGATGCCGGTGACGCTGCTCCGGAGTTCGACAAGGTCTACAACGAGCGGTTCTTCATCACAGCGCTGCACGAGTTGGGCCACTACCTTGGGCTCGATCACGTGGGATCGACCATTGAGTCGATCATGCAAGGCGACGCGCAGGACCTGTTCTTTGGTCCGCTCTCCGTGCCTCAACTGCATTTCCATGATGTCAGCGAGGCCTGTCACCTCCACACCTGTCGCTTCGATTGGTGCATGCCCTGGAAACCTGAGGACCCTCCGCTCGAATTCATGAGCATTCCCGTTCCTGACCCAGGTTGATTTTTTGCCAGAAGGCACGCAGTTTTACCCCCAAATCCTGACCCAGGTTGATTTTCTCGATCCGGAGCAACCTTTCTCGCAACGCCTGGATCGCTCTGACCGACAAGCAGGGTTTGCGTTTGTAAATCTCGAGGGTCAGCTGCGGCGCTGGCCCGCGGTCTCTTCGCCGTGTCTTGCTCACCCCGGATCCATGGTCGAGCTGCGTAAGGTGCTGGCTTGCGTCTACGACCTTCGGGCACAGACGTATCCAATCGCCCACGATGGGCTGAGTCGCGAAAAGACACAGCAGGCAAAGCTGATGAGCCGGACGACAGCTGACCTCACTGCATCCACTAGATCTTGGCCAAACTCCGGATGACACGGCACGGGTTGCCCGCCGCGAACACGTCGTCGGGAATCGACCGAGTGACCACGCTCCCTGCTCCAATCACAGTTCGCTCACCGATGCTGACACCAGGGCAGATGATCACTCCGCCGCCCACCCACGCGTCGGACCCGATGGACACCGGCTTGGCCAATTCACGACCGGTGCGCCGCAAAGCAGCCTCCATGGGGTGGGACGCCGTGTAGATCTGCACAGCGGGCCCAAACAACACGTTGTCACCGATTGTGACGTGGGTGACGTCGAGAATCACACAGTTGAAGTTGAAAAATGCGCCGCTGCCGAGCGCGATGTTGTAACCATAGTCGCAAAAAAATGGCGGCTGGATCCATGCGTCGCTTTCATAACCCAGTAGCTGGTTGACGATTCGACGGCGCAGGTCCCCATCTTCCTCGCGCGCATCGTTCAACTGTTTGCACACGGCGCGACATTGCGCTCGCTCGAGGCTCAGCTGAGCATCACGCGGATCATACAGTTCTCCGGCCAGCATCTTCTCTTTTTCAGATTTCACCCGGGCGCGGCCACTCCCCTCACCGACTGCGTCGGCCATCCCATGGTGAAGCAAAGGGCATCGTCGCGCCAACCACGAGCGTGTGCACGCCGCAGCATTTTCCCCACCGTCGGTCTCCCGCGCCTGTCCCAGGTTGATTTTCTGGCCCCTGAGGTGAAATTCCGGCAATGGACGGCGACGCCGGGCCGACCATCACAGGTTTGTTTTCTGGGCGTGGGCTCCCCATGGGACGCTCAAAAAATCAACCTGGGTCAGGCGGAGGACACAAAAAAATCAACCCGGGTCAGGCGGAGGACACGCGCAGGCCCCCCGAAAGTGCGGGAAAATCAACCTGGGTCGGGTCCGGAGAACCTGCGACTGGCGGGGTCGGGTCTGGAGAACTTGCGACCGGCGAATTGCATTACACGGAGAGCAGACTCTTGAGCAGGATACCCAGTAGACCCGCTCCTACGATGATCAGCGGCTCCTGGAGCTTCTTGAACTTCACGAGCAGTCCGACGGTCACAAGCGCGATGACTACCGTGGGCACGTCGATCAGGGCGCGCCGCCCCAGCACAAACGCTGCGCCAGCGATTGCACCAGTGGCTGCCGCGGTAACGCCGTCCACGAACGCCTTGATGCCAGGATGTTTGGCAAAGCGCCGAAAAAACGGCGCTGGAATGACCGTAAAAAAGTAGCACGGCCCAAACGTCGCCAGCGCCGCGACACCGGCCCCTACCGGACCGGCCACGAGGTACCCGATGAAGGCGACGGTGATGACTACGGGACCCGGGGTGATCATCGCCACGGCAATGGCATCAAGGAACTGTTGATCCGTCAGCCAGTGAAAGCGCGTCACCACACCGCCGTGGAGGAACGGAACAATGGCCAGGCCACTGCCAAAAACGAACGCGCCGGCCTCGGCAAAATACCAGGCAATGCTCCACAGCGTAGCTGCCGAAGCCGCCGCACCCAATCCGGTGACGGACCAAGCTGGCCACGACAAACCGACGGGCAACGACAAGGCGCTCATGACCGACCCAGCGCGCCCCCACTTGGGCGGCGCCTTGATCACCAGGGAAAGCACACCGCTGCCCAAGAATATCCACACGATCTCCGACTCAGTCCAAGCGGTCACCAGCGCGCTCACGAGGAACAAAGCCCAGAGCAAGCGATCTTTGCTCAGCGTCATCTTGCCCAGCTTCCACACGCTGCGCCCAATGATGGCGATGACGGCAGCGCCTATGCCGTAGAAAGCGCCGCGCATCCACGATAACCCGCCAAACTGTAGGTAGAGCGCGGCCAAGCAGAGCACCATGATGAACGACGGCAGCACGAACGCAAACCCAATCAAGGTTGCTCCCCACACACCGCCGCGCACCCACCCCAAGTAGATGGCCAATTGCGCGGCAAGTGGACCAGGCGCCAATTGCGCGAGCGCAAGGCCCTCGACATAGTCTTGCTTGGAGATCCAACGCCGCTCCTCCACCAGGTTTTTCTGCATGTAGCCTGCAAGAGCGATGGGGCCTCCAAAGCCCAGCGTGCCCAGACGCAGGAAATACATGGTGAGATCACGCAACGTGCTGGGCACGAGCTCAATGGGAGGAGCGGTCTCGTCAGAGGTTGGAGTCACACTGTTGGCCATAAAGGGTCGTTACTCTTTTTTGTGATTGAAATAGGACAGCAGCTCTTCAAACACCTGGCCACCGCGCGCCAGTCGCTGTTCGTCTTGTTGATGCAGCAGGGTAAGCCCTTTGATTTGCGCGGCGAGACCCGCTGTTTCTGGGCGGCCAAACTTGTTGTCTTTGATGTCAATGTCGTGGATGAGTTCACCCAGCTGCAACAGGCCTGGCTCACGCAGGTCGAAACGCGCGCACAACACCTCAAAGGTGCATGAATCGCCCTCGTGGGAAAATTCAGCTTCAAACATGTCAAACCGCAGCTCATCGGGTGCTTTCTGGTAACCCTGCGCCGGGACAAACTTGAAACTTGCCTGTGCGTCGATGAAGCGTCGGATGAGCCACGCGCTCGCGATGCGATCCACGTGCACTCCGGCCCGCGTCACCCAGGTGCGCGCCTGATACTGCGCGTGCTTGTGTGCACTCGGCACGGACGAGGACGTCTGGCTCAGCGTGACGCGTTCCCGCACTGTCGTCAGTTGCTCTTCCGCGCGCACCCGACCAGCGGCTGAAAAAAAATCGATCCGCCCGATCTCGTCGATGCGCGCGGTCAAGCGCGCAAGCTCGGTCTCAGCTTGGCGCCGAAGCTCCTCGTGGATCTCGCCTACCTCGAGGCGTTGCTCGAGGGCGCGCGCATCCGTCGCGATCTGGGCGTAGTCAGCGTCGCGTGCGCGGCGAAACAGGGCCTCTACGTCGACGTCGCTCAAGCCGTCGATGAGATGCGCCTCGAGCAACGTTGCCTCACCGCCCTCGCCGACCACCTCGCGCAAGAGCCATTGGAAGTCCTCCAACGCCGCGTCGGACCGGGGCAGCACGTACACCGTGTTCTTGAGCGCCACCGCCCCCACGCGCGCCAGCCGCCGACCGACCTTGACCCGTAGGTAGGCCGGCTTGGGCGCGATCTGATGAATGAACACCAGCCAGCGCGCGGGTCGGTTAAAGCTCACCACCGACTGATACAGCTGCTCGAACATTGATACAACTGTTACTTATTCTCCTGTCCCAGGTTGATTTTGATGCAAATTCTTCAACCGTTGCGCACAGTCAGACTGCCTCCGGACGACAAGAGTGGGTTGGTCTCCAGTCACCGCCCCTGGGAATGCGCCGAAAAATCAACCTGGGACAGGCGCGATGGGGACAGGCGCGGTGTGGGGATGTGCCGAAAAATCAACCTGGGACAGGCGCGATGGAAAAAATCAACCTGGGACAGGCGCGGTGTAGGGTGGACGCCGTGTATTGGGTCACACCTGCCCCTTAGGCGCCCATAGAGGGTGTGGGGCGGGTTTGGAAGATTCGGCCAGCCCCATGCTGCATCGCCCTGACCAAGAGATCCCCTCCTCAGGCGGCAAGCTTTAACCCGAAGCACGAAATGAGGCCATCATGCGCAATTATTTAACCGTCCTAACCTTCGCATTAACCGCCGCCTGTGCCGGCTCCCAAAACGCACCGAGCACAGCGCCCGAAGACATGTCCAGCAGCGAGCACCAGGCGGAGGCGGACAAGCACGAGGCAATGGCAGAAGACCACGAGGACATGGCTGATTCTGCCCAGAAGCCGGCGGTCGAGGACATGCACGAGCGCGAAGCAGGAGAGCACTCCGACGTCGCTGATCAGCATCAAGACGCAGCCGATGCAACCAAGTGACCACGCGACCCACACGGGCAAGCTGCTCACTTGCCCGTGATGAGCACGAGCAACCCGCTGAGGACGACCAAGAGCGCCAGGGCCTTCTTTTGCACCAGTTGCTCTCTGAACAGCCAGGCCCCGACACTGAAGCTCACCAGAACACTGGAGCGCCGCACCATGGACACCACGGACACCATGGCGCCCTGCTCCGCAAGGGCGCGAAAATAGAACTGATCGGCCACCACCAGCAGCACTCCGGCTAGGGGCGAAAGCCAGCTCACGTGCGATGCAGGCCAAGCGGGGCGCGCCGCGAGCCTTCCTTGCCGAGCCATCACCGAAAGGTTGAGCACCACTTGGATGAGTGTGGTGTACACAACAAACCAAAACTGCAGCGTCGTGGGTTGCAAGTGGGCGCGCTGGAGCAGGTGTTTGTCCAAAAGCCCACTCATGGCCCCCACGATCGTCCCCGCTACCAAAAGAATCACATAGGGACTGGTAGTGTAGAAGATACCCTCCGATTTACCGAGACGCGCAAACCCCAAATAGCCGGCGAAAATGATGCCAATCCCGAGCCATTGAACTACGCTCGGCGCCTCGTGAAACCACAGCAGCGCTCCCACGACCGTGAAGGCGGGCGCCACCGAACGGAGCGGCCCGGCCACCGTGAGGGGCAAATGCTTGACGGCCGAATACGACATCATCCATGACGTCGAAACGAGCGCCGCCTTGACCAGCACGGCCGCGTGCTGACCTCGGTTCAGAGGCACCAAGTAGAACGCAGCGTCCTGCGCGAGGCCCACATTGCGCGCGAGCAGCAACGAAACGCCAAGGCCGAGCAGTCCGCCCACGTTCGCCCAGAGCAGCACCGTAAACGGCGCACTTCTGCCGAGCGCAGCCTTGCGGCTCACTTCATACAGCCCCAAGAGCAGGGACGAGGCCAGTGACAGCCACAACCACGGGATCAAGCCGCCGCTATTGAGCATCACGCCCTCCCGATTTCAAGCGCCCCAGCTCCCCGGCGCAGGGCCGGGGCCGCCGACGCTCCTGCCAAGTGCTGTGGTCTGCTGGTACGTACGCGCGCTTGAGTTTGCCCAAACCCAGGCATAAGAAGCCCGCCATGGGCGCTCAGTGGAAACAAAAAGGCCGCATGCAGAGTGCGGATGCCAAGGGAAAGCTGTTCACCAAGCTCGCGAAGGAAATCATCGTCTCGGCCAAAGCAGGGGCAGATCCAGCGGGCAATTCGCGACTGCGCATGGCCATTGATGCGGCCAAAAAACAGTCCATGCCTCGTGAAACCCTGGAGCGGGCCATCAAGAAGGGCTCCGGGCAATTGGATGACGGCGCTCACTTCGAGACCGTGCTGTACGAAGGTTACGCGCCCCACCAAGTGCCGGTGATTGTCGAGTGTCTGACCGACAACAAGAATCGCACGGCGCCGAATATGCGCGTGCTGTTCCGTAAAGGCACGCTGGGCACCAGTGGTTCGGTGAGTTGGGATTTCAACCACGTCGGTGCCATCGAGGCGACGCCTCCGTCCAAGGATGCAGACGCAGAAGAAGCTGCGATCGAAGCCGGCGCTCAAGACGTTAGTCCAGGTGAGGAGGGGCAGTATCGCTTCACTACGGAGACCACCGATCTCGACGCGGTGACCAAAGCGCTCAGCGCGCTGGGTTGGAAGGTGGACAGTTCGCAGTTGGAATGGGTGGCAAAAAACCCCGTCAAACTCGAGGGTGCGGCGCGCGAAGAGGTGGAGGTCTTCCTGGAGGCCATCGACAACGACGACGACGTGCAACGTCTCTACGTCGGCCTTTTGTAAGTGCCGTCTGATCGTCGGATCATTCATCGTTTGCTCACATTTTTAGGGGGCCTGCTGAGGTGGTCGCTCAAGGCGGCATCGGCCATGTTGCCCCCGGCTCCGCGGAGTCAGCGCCGCGCGACGCTCGCTGTGCGAGCAGGTCCTGGCTGCCCTTCACCTCGTCAATTTACGCAATTGGCGCGCGAATTTAGTCGGCTCGGTTGCGGCATGCGCCCAATCAGCCTCACACTCCAGTCAATATGACTTCCTCTCGTCTTTGCGGGCAGCTGAGCGGCTGGCCTCTGCTGATCATTTTCGCGCTGGCTTGCTCGGGTCGCACGGACGAACCTGATCCGGGTGGGGGCAGCGGCGGGGTCCACTACGATGGCGGAGCTCCTGGCGCAGGCGGGCGAATGAGTGGGGGCCAGCCGGGCAGTGGCGGCGACGGCGGGGACGAGTCGGGTGGCAATGACGCTGGCCCTGACGATGGCGGAGCGCCGCCGGCGAGCTCAGGCGGGGCCAGTTCCGGTGGGTCCAGCGACGGTTCAGGTGGAGAGGATGAAAGTGGCGGACTGAGCGGTACCGGGGGAGACGCCACGACGTCCGCGTACACGGTGTGCGATGAAGAGCTCGGAGAAGAGAACAATCCGCTGTGTGGCAGCGCCATGATCTGCCGCAGTGGCTACTGCACACCTGGTTGTGAGAACAACGTGATTGACGATCTCATCGGCACGGGCGAGGATTGCCCTGTACCTACGACGGGTGATGCGCAGCTGAGTTGTGGCCTGAGCTATTGCCACCTGCGCTGTCCGGACGGGAAAACTTGCCCGGATGAACTGGTTTGCCAAGTGGGAGCCACTCTCGGCACTGAGATCTGCGTGAGCCCCGCCGTCGCCGAGCCGTAGGCGTGTTCAGGTGGGACGAGCTGATGGGTGTGACCCACCCAAAGCACGCGGGGCGCGCAGCTCGAGGTAGTCTAGGATGTCTTTGGCCTGGCGCGCGCTCAGACCAAACAGCTCAAAAACCGCCTGGTCCAGCTGGGTTCTGCTGTCAGGGCTGAGGCCGCCGGCCTCGGTCGCAGCGGCGCTCACAGCGCTCACCTGTTTGCGTCCGGGGCCGTGTGCGGGCGGCGCCGGGAGCGCACGCAGGTGGGCCACTTTGACTTGGGGAAAGGTGGCTTGACGGGCATCTCGTTGCCGCGACAGATGCAAGCAGCGAAACAGCGCGCTGTTGAGCAGCCCCACGAGCAAGTCTGTGTCCAAGCCGGGTTGCGCGTAACCGGCGATCAAGCTGTTGCGAAAGGGCTGACCATGGTGACGCGCCGCGATGGTGAAGGCCGCGGTTTGTCGCACGACAAAATCCACCTTTTCATAAGCCAACGTGTCGCGCAGTCGTGCCTTGAGTTGCGCTAGGCGCGCTTGATCGGGGGCGAGGAACACCCGCGGGCCTTGCTGCCGAAACTCCTGCACGCAGCGCCCTTCGAGTAAACCCAAGGTATGGGCCCCGCTTGGCCCAGCGCCACGATAGAAGAGCTCACGAACCACCTGGGTGTTGCTCTGAAAACCCAGCTCGCCAAATGTCTCCTTAGGCAGCCTGGGCAACGCGTCCAGTTCGAAAATGCACGCAGGTGGCGCGATCCTACCGGCTGCCTCCGACAGGCGGGGCCGCTCCGCAAGCACCCAACTGCGTGACTGGTCCCCCACAGCTTGTGAAACCGCGTCCGCAGCGCGTGGGGCGGCGACGAGGCCAAAACAGGGTTGCACCACGCTCTCGAAAGCATCCTGTCCAAACTCGAGCAGCGGCTCACTGACGACATGCGTTAGCGCGACGGTAGCGCGCGCGTTCTTGTAGCCATCCAAGTCCGCAAGCGAACTCGGCACCAATAATCCAATCACGCCTTGCGGGGCAAGCTCACAGGCGCGCTGCGCGAACATGGCCTGCGTGGTGGGATAACCAGAAAACGCACGATAGCGTCGGCGATAAAACGCTCTGAGTTCGGTGGATATCGCTTGGGTCGCGCGGCCCTGAAAGGCCACCCACGGTGGATTGCCGACGATCCAATCGAAGCCCCCCGTCTCCTGCCCAAGTGCCGCAAAAGCCTCGTGCGCCCGCAGCGGCGAGTGTCCTTGCATGCGCAATCGATCGAGCGTCACGTCCGCCTCGGGGGCGCTTTCATCGAGCAAAGCGTCGCCCACGAAGAACCGCTCTACAGGTACTTGCTCCTCGCCTAAACCAGGCGCCAGCAAACGCAGGGCCGCGCGGGCGGTGGCCACTGCAAACGGTGAAATATCTATGCCGTGCGCACATTCGGCTGCAAGGTGGAGCGCGCGCTTTCGGCCTGCTGCCGTGAGTTGCAGTGCCTGGGACGATTCCCAATGAACGGCGATGCGCCGCACGGCCTCCACCAAGAATGCCCCCCCACCGCAAGCTGGGTCGAGCACCAAGGGCAGTCGTCCCATCCTGACGCACGAAAGCGACGCAACCTGCGCCCAACAGCGGTCGACCACCGTCTGAGCCAAGTGCCTTGGGGTAAAGTAACTGCCGATGCTCTTGCGCTCGCCGCCTTTTTCGACCGCGAGTAGCAAGTCCAAGGTCTCACCCACGCGGTGCGCAGCTTCCCAGACTTGTTCGTCCGCAGTGGCGCCCAGCTGAGCAAACTCGTCGACCCGAGCCAGCGCCCCTTCATCGAGGAGCGCCGCACGTGCGGCTTGCTCGTCACCGCCTAGCGCCTTGCCCACCTGCCGCGCCAAATCGGCCACGAACCGAGCGTGCAACTGCAGGTGTACCTCTGGATGCACGCTGCGACACAAGCGCAAGTACACTGCGCTGAGCACTTGCCCGCGACGGATCAAGCGCGTCTCTGCCGTAAGACCGTCGAGGTAACTTCGACTCAAAGCGAGGGCAGCGATAGCGCCCGTCATACGCGACGCGCGCTGGCGGCCAACCGATTCGCCAAGATGATGGCCGAGATCATGCCTTGCTCGTCGGCAATGCCCGCTTTGGCGATGTCGTAAGCGGTACCATGGTCGACCGACGTGCGCACGATGGACAGCCCTTGGGTAACGTTCACAGCATCACCAAATGCTAACAGTTTCATGGGGATGGTCGCTTGATCATGGTAGATGGCCACTACGCCGTCAAAAGCTGCACCTGCCGCTTTTCTGTACGCGGTTTCCGCGCCGATGGGACCGATGACCCGCGCCCGACGGCCCAACTCAGCCTGCGCTGCGTGCGTGCCCGGGACGATGGCCGTGCGCTCCTCACTGCCTAAAAGTTCGCCTTCACCCGCGTGCGGGTTCAGGGAGCACACCGCGATGCTTGGCCGCTTTTTTCCCACCCGCACCAACAGATCGTACAACTCGACCACCGCGCGACGCACTAGCTCCGGTGTGAGCAAACGACTAAGTTGCTTGATGGGGACGTGCGTGGTGACGAGTGATGTGGTCAAACGTTCCGACTGAAAACACATGACGCTGTACGGCGCGCCGTCTAGATGCTCGAGCCACTCGGTGTGGCCCCGAAATTGGGCGGCACGCTTGAGTCCACAGTGCGCGATCACCTCCTTGCTCACTGGGCCAGTCACGAGCGAAAGGCCGCGCGCCTTGCACAAAGCAAATCCGGCTTCAATGTAAGCGAGCTGCGCCTGACCATCTTGCGCCGTAGGACGACCCAACAGACGCGCTGCTGACTCGAGTGCCGGGCCGGGATTGTAAAAGTATAACCCTGCCTCCCGGGACCCTCGTTTGCTCGGTCGCTCGAGCGCGTCGAACTCGAGCGCTCCGTCTAGGTCGATCCCACGCTCGATCCATTGGCTGGGAAGCCCGCGTCGCGCCGCGGCGCGCGCAATCACCCCTCGATCACCCACTAAAATGGCGGGCACCTGCTGACGCAAGTGATGCGCCGCCAGAATGGACACCTCGGGACCAATTCCGCGCGGACAGCCGGTCGAGATGACGACGGGCCGCGCCGCCATCTCATTCGTCTTCGTCGGTCTCGTCGAGTTCGTCCGCTTCGTCATCCGGGGCGCGAAGTTTGTACCCGGAGCCGCGGAGTGTTTCCAGAGGGAGCGCGTCCCCTAGCTTGGCGCGCAATCTCCGGACATGAATGTCCACCGTGCGTGGGCCACCGTCGTAACGGTTGCTCCACACCCGTGCCAGGAGGTGTTCACGGGACAACACCTTGCCACGGCGTTCACACATGTACGCGAGGAGAGCAAACTCTTTTGCTGTGAGCGAAATGGGGCGACCATTGACCGTCACCTCGTGCCCGGCGCGGTCCACCACGATGGCCCCCACCTTGTGGCGCTCTTCGGTAGCAAACTCGCTCCGCCGCCATTCCAGTGCGCGGATGCGCCCGTACAATTCTTCGGGCACGTAGGGGTGGAGTACGAAATCGTCGAAACCACTGGATGGTTCGACACGCGCCACCTGCCCCACGGTCACCGCGATGATGGCTCCCACCGTGTCGAAAAACGGCTCCTTGCGCACGGCGCGCAGAGCCGCCACTGCTAGATCAGGACGATCCAGAGCCTCGAACACCAAGGCTCGTGGTTTGGTCTCATGTTCTTCATCGTCTTCGGTGATGAGGTTCACCGGATCATCCCAGAGATCCAGCGAACGAACGTTGGCACCCAACTGACCCAGAGTCGCAACCGCTCCCTCCTCGCGATCCAACATGGGACCATGGCCGATCACAGCCACGTAACTTTTTGACTTAGGAGATTCGTCAGCCAATTTCTGTTCCACCTACGGTGATGCGCGCAATCTTGACGGTCGGGCAACCTACGCCGACAGGCACACTTTGGCCGTCTTTTCCGCAAGTCCATATGCCGTCCGAGAGAGTCACGTCGTTACCCAACATGGTTACATCGCGCAGTGTTTCCGGACCATTTCCAATGAGATTTACTCCTTTTAACGGTGCCGTTACTTTTCCATCTTCTATCAGATAGCTTTCTGTGAGTGAGAATACAAAATCTCCATTGGAGATGTCCACCTGGCCCCCGCCAAAGGTCTTGGCATAAATGCCGCGTTTCACAGTTGCAAGCATCTCCTCCGGGTCGCTCTGTCCGCCGAGCAGGATGGTATTGGTCATGCGGGGCATCGGCGCGCACTGAAAGCTCTCCCGACGCCCATTGCCAGTGGGGGTGACGCCAAAAAAATGGCTGCTCATGCGGTCCTGCATGTACCCACGGAGCACTCCGTTTTCAATAAGTGTATGGCGCTCGGGAGCCATCCCCTCATCGTCGACGTTGATGGCGCCCCGGCTCTGTACGATGCTGGGATCGTCCACGACCGTGCACAGGCTGCTCGCCACCGCTTGCCCCACCTGATCGGTGTAATTGCTGGTGCGCTTGCGATTGAAATCAGCCTCGAGCCCGTGTCCGACCGCTTCGTGGAGCAGGATCCCGCTGTCGCCCGGAGCCAAGATCACCTCCAATTGACCAGCGGGTGCCGGCCGCGCATCGAGCAACACCAGGGCCTGCTGCGCCGCCACTTGCGCGTGAAATTCAGGCGATTTGTCGTCGAAGTAGCCCAGCGTCACGCGCCCTCCCCCGCCGCTCCTGCCGGACTCTCGCTTGGACCCAGATTGGGCCACCACGCTCACCCCAAATCGCATCATCGGCTGCAGGTCGTGGGCCCAGCGACCCTCACTGGTGACCACCAAGATCTCCCGTAGCTCCTCTGAGAAGGACGCCTGCGCTTTTTCGATGCGCGCATCAAAGCCGAGCGCGTGCTTAGCTGCCCGTTCGAGCAGCGTCTTCTTCACCGTGCCTGGCTCAAACAAAGTGACCTGATTGAGCGCATAACGATCGAAGACGTCCAGCGGTTCAATGCGCACCGGCTCCACCTGGCGGCCACCACTAGCGATCCGCGCAGCGGTCTCCGCGGCCCGCCGCATGGAATCGAAACTCAGATCCTCGACGTGGGCGTACCCTGTGGAGTCACCTTTCTGGACCCGAACTCCCATGCCCATGCTCACACCCCGGGAAGCGCTTCGCGTAATGCCTTCCTCGAAAGACAAGCTTCCGCCGGCACGGTACTCGAAAAACAGGTCCGCGTAGTCGCCCCCTTGGCCGAGCGCCACCTCGAGCAAGCGCCGGGCAATGTCCTCATCCATCGCGTAAGGTTGACCAGGGGCAAACGGGGCACGGTATCGGCGGGTCAGGTCAGCTTCCATAATCGAGAACATGCGCCGGGCCAGACGCCCCCGCAAGACGCCCCGGGCCGGCGTCCGGTTGCTTTCGTTGACCATCAGAGACCTCATCCCTAGGCTCAGCTGAGGCCTAGGTCGTTTTGCCGAGCCGCCGGTCCTACGAGCGCCACCGACTCTTGCAAGACTCGGTGGTTCTGCAAAAACCGCTTGTCAGGCAAAAACTGCGGCGCACCCTCGCAGGATCTGTCCCAACCGCATTGAATACCCCGTGGCCATCGATCGCGACAAATTGCTCCAGAGCGCAGCCAAGCTCGTCGAGAAGAAAAGGTACGACAAAGCCGTCCTGGAGTACCAGAAGGTCGTCCAGCACGATCCGAAAGACGCGCGCACCTTGCTCAAGCTTGGCGATCTGTATTCGCGTCTGAAAGATTTTGCGTCAGCGGTCGCGACGTATGATCGGGTCGCTACATTGTACGCAGCCCAAGGCTTTCACCTCAAAGCCATCGCCGTATTCAAACAGATCCGTGAGATCATCGCCAAACAAGCTCCGGAGCTGAGCGCCAGGTACAGCCACATCACCCCGCGGCTCGCTGATATTTACGCCGAGCTCAACCTGGTCACCGACGCCCTGGCCGCGTACGACGAAGTAGCGACCAATTTCCAACGTGCTGGTCGTGATCACGACGCCATCGCTGTTTTTCAGAAGACGGTTCAGCTCGATCCAAAGAACCCACTCCCGCACCTGCGCCTCGCCGAGGCCCGCTGCCGAGTGCGTGCGCTCGACGAAGCCATCGACTCATTCTGGACCGCAGCCGAATTGCTGCTCGGGCTGCGTCGGCCTGAAGACGCTCTCAAGGTCATCGAGCGCATCTTACAGTTTCGGCCCGAGGCTATTTACGCTCGCGCCGCAGCCGAACTGTACTTGCGTAAGGGTGATCCTGAATCGGGCATGCTCGCCCTGTCGCGTCTGCAACTGGCATTTCAGGCCAATCCCAAGGACCTCGACACCCTCGCGCTCTTGGCGCAAGCCTTCGAGGTCATCGAGCAGCCTGAAAAGGCCTTGGCCGTGCATTTGGAAATGGCGCGTCTTGCCCGCGAACAAAAACGCGCCGATCTCTGGCACCAGATCATGGCGCACCTGCGGCAAGTGGCGCCCCACAACGATCAATTGCACGCGCTCGACCGAGCGGGTCCGCCCGCCGTCACGCTCGCGCCCGGCGGCCCCCCCTCGGTCGAAGTGCACGTGCTCGACGACGAGGAGGCCATCGACCTGGATGAAGAGGTCGAATACCTGGAGGAGGTAGCATCGCTGCGCACCGCTCAGCGCATCAGTCAGCTGCCGCACACCTCCCACCCGCCCACCTCCATCGCGCGCCCCAGCCGCCCGCCCTCCGTCACGAGCCCCAGCTTGCGCGGGGAACTGATGGACGCCGTGGATGATGACGACGAAGGGATCCCCATTGGGGAGAGCCTGCGCGGTGACGTGCAGGAGCGCGGTCTGCCGCAACCGCAATCGTTCCAGCCGTCCAACCACGCCCACAAGGCCATCGCCGAGGCCACTCAATTCCAAAACATGGGCCTGCTCGACAAGTCCGTGGAGGTCCTGCACATCGCGCTGGAGATCGACCCCAACTCCATCCCCGTTCGCGAAAAGCTACGAGAGATCTTGGTGGTCGCGGGCGAGCGTGAACCGGCGATCATCGAGACGCTGAACATCGCGATCATTCACATTCACAACCAGCATCCCGATGAGGCCGAGCCGTTGGCACTCGAGGTGCTCGACATCGAACCGGGGCATCCCGACGCGCTCAACATCCTCGAGCATGTCGCCGCGCTCCGAGAGGCTCAGGGGACCGTGCGCAGCGGCGGGCCGCTCTCCTCGTACGACATGGAGGGCGTGCGTCCCTCCGAGGCCATCAGTCGCGTACCACCCGCCCCCGCTGTGCCCCAGTTCGAAGACGGCCCCTACGCAAACGGCGCCGCGGCGCAGAGCGAGCCCCAGAGTGGTCGTGGTCGCATGCGTCGCTCCTCAGCGGCGCCGGGCAAGCTGTACTCTGCTCGACCACCGGGCTCCGCTCGTTCACCGCAGTCCCCTCGTTCACCGCAGTCCGCTCGACCACCGCATTCGCGTTCCCTTGAACGTCCCTCGAACGAAGCCATCGAAGAGGTGCTTGAAGAAGCCGAATTCTTCGCCAGCCAAGGCCTCTATTCCGACGCGGTGGCCATTCTCAGCGATACTCTTCAGGCAGCGCCGGAGCATCCGCTGCTCAAGGAACGCCTGGCCGAAGTCCAAGCGCTGCAACACGGCAGCGACACCGATATCAACGATCTTGCAGCGGCGCCGGAGGATCACGCTTTTGATATCGCGGCCTCGCTCGACGCCTTGGACGAACTGAACGAGCCACAGGCGCACCCCGCTCTGGCGTCGTTGGAACAAGAAGTCGACGTCGACCAAGTGTTTGCCAAGTTCAAGGAGGGGGTCAAGGCGGTCGTGGACGATAGCGACGCGGCGACGCACTACGACTTGGGTGTTGCCTACAAGGAGATGGGCCTGCTGGAAGACGCGTGCGCGGAGTTCGAGCTGGCTAGTAACGACCCGACGCGCGCCGCCATGTGTCATTTCATGATCGGGACCATTCGCCGTCAGCTGGGTCAAGCTGCCAAGGCCAAACAGGCGTTCCGGGCGGGGCTTGCGCTCGACAACCTCGGGGCCGACGAGCAAAACGGCATCGAGTACGACCTGGCACTGTTAGAACAAAGTGAAGGGCATCAGCCGGAGTACGTGAAGCACCTGCAGAACATCGCGCGCCGAGACATTGGCTATCGCGATGTTGCGGCGCGCATCCGAGCCCTGGGGGAACGCGTGCCGGAACCGCTCAGCGAAGACGCCGATCTGGACGCGGCGTTCAACAACCTCTTGGGTTGAACTGACGCCCCGCGCACTTGAACGCCCCGGCCACGCGCCTGCGCGCCTGCGCGCCAAACCGCTTTGCACGCCGCGCAGTCCGCACGGCCCGGATCTCCCAATGTCCTCGGACGTGAGCGTGTATCGTTGCACCAAAATCAACCTGGGGGCGGTTTGAGATCAACTTGGGAGCGGTTTGGGGAGGGGTGGCATGGAGCTTGCTGTGCGATGGGGGAGCTCTCCCATCGAGGAGGTGCCGGCTTTCGCTTCAAAGGGGACCAGACATGTTTCGCACGCATCACCTCGGCTTGAGCAGCTTGATTGGAATCTCCGCGTGGCTGCTCTTGGGATGTGGCAGCTCTCACGAAGACGCAATACCCACTGTGCCAGGTGAGCCAGACTCGGGCACCCCGATCACAGTGCGCGCCCAGGAGCTGCAGACCCTCAGCGACTCCATGGAAGCGCTGAGTGATCGCAGCCCCGAGCAATTGCGCGCAGAGTATCCGAGCGATTTCCACGATGACCTGGGCTACGACGCCGAGACAGCCCTCTACCTTGACGACATCCTGGAGAAGTCCGTGTGGACCGCGCAGGATCAGGTGCGCGCATCCATCAAAGCGCGTGGCTTCGCCGTCGCCGCTGAGCAGACATTTGCCTCATTCGCCTCCGGCTATTCAGAAATCTACATGGCTGACCTGCCGGTCTACGTCACAGCCGACATGGTGCTGGAGGCGGTCTTTCGTTCGCACGACAAGATCTTGCAACAGCTCGAGCTGACCAAGCTCAGACCACTCCTCGACGACCTGCTAGCGCGACTGCGCACCCGGCTGGTCGAGGAGCAGGCGGCGTTCATGCCTGAGGCCGCTTCCGATCTCAATTTCTACCTGGGTGTGGCGCTGGCATTGCTCCATCAGGGAAAGCTCTCAAGCGAGGACCCCGAGGAAGTGAAGAGTTTCGTCGATGCCGCGATGAAAGCACAAGGCACGGATGAAAAGGTGCTGTTCGGGGTCAAACGCGAGATCGATTTCTCTCAATTCAAACCCCGCGGTCACTACGCCGGTGACAAAGCCTTGGAGAGCTACTTCCGTGCCATGATTTGGCTGGGACGCATCGACCTGCGCTTGATCGAAACCCAGTCCGACGGCTCTCAGCTGCTGCGCAAACGGCAGGTGGAGGCCATGTTGGCCCTGCGGGCCCTGTTTGACGAACCCATCTACGATCGATACCTCGCCTTCGACAACGCCATCAGCGCGTTCGTCGGAGAGCACGACTACATGACGCTGCAAGAGGTCGTCCCGTTCGAAGATGCACTGGGCAACCCAACGACCCTCGCAGATGTGGACGACGACACCATCGCGCAGACCCTGATCGACGGGCAGTACGGCGCGCAACGCGTCGCGAGCCACATCATGCGCAAGGACGCACCAGGGGGAACCTTCCCGCTCAACGTCAGCTTCGCACTTTTGGGCCAACGCTACACAGTCGACAGCCACGTCTTTTCTCGCACCGTTTTCGACCGCGTGGCCACGCGCGTACTCCCGAGTTCCTTGGACGTAGCGTTTGCCGCTTTGGGTAACAATCAAGCGTTGTCGCTGCTCGGCAGTGAGCTCGAGGACGAACCCGGTCTAGCTGGAGCGCTCTCGACCATGCGTGCGCTCGTCGACGCCCATGACACAAGCTACTGGCAAAGTAGCTTTTACACGTCCTGGCTCAGCGCGCTGCGTGCGCTTTCACCAGAGACCAGCGAGCAAGAGGGCTTGCCAACCGTCGCCCAAAGCGAGGCGTGGGGACGCCGACTCCTGTCCACTCAATTGGCCTCGTGGGCGCAACTGCGCCACAATAACGTACTTTACGTCAAGCAGTCCTATACCTCCGACGCTCTGTGTGAATATCCCGATGCTTACGTCGACCCTTACCCGGCGTTCTTTCTCGACGTGGTCAAGTTAGCGGAGCGCGGGCAAGCGCTCGTCCAACAACTCGCGATCGATGGTGATTTTGGCGACCAAATCAGCCAATACTTTGCCCGCGTCGCTGCGATCAATACCACCTTGGCCGACATGGCACGGCTGCAACGTGCGGGTGAACCCCACAGCGCACAGCACCTGGCGTTCATCAACCAGGCGGTCACGACGAACATCAACTGCGACGGGACGGTACTTGGCCATAGCGGCTGGTACGCCGACCTGCATTTCGATCCTTTGCAGGCGGTGGAACGCGATCCGGTCATCACCGACGTTCATACTGACATCGGTGGCGCCCTCCCGGTCGCACGCGAACCGAGCGTCATGCACGTCGGCACGGGCGACCCCCGCTTGATGGTCGTCACGGTCAATTCATGCTCTGGACCGCGCGCCTACGCGGGTGTGGTCTCCTCTTTTCATGAATTCTTCGAACCCGGGTTCACTCGGCTCACCGACGAGGAATGGAAGGATGATCGGGTTTTGGACGCTCCGGACGTTGCTTGGATGGAGCCAGTCTTGGCTCGAGACTGAAGAGGTCGCCAGGAGCTGTCGGTCGATGCGCGGACAGGTTGCAGAAAATCAACCTGGGTCAGGGAATTAACGGATGATCACGTCGGGGACCGCGGGGATCTGGAATTGGTCCCAGGCGGGGGTGACATTGTTGGTGAGCAATTCACTCACCTCCGCGGCGTCGCCGCTGCCCGACACCAAATTGCGCTGATTCCACAAGTAGATGGCCGCGCCACTTTCGATGGACCCGTCCGCATTTTTGATGACGGTGGTCATGTACAGTTGGGAGGCCGGACTTTTGCGATCTTGTCCACGCGGAATATCCATGGGCGAGTTGCGCGCCGTGGAGAAGATCAGAAAATAGTAGGTCTTCTCGCCGTCGCTGGCCATGGACGGTGCCCACTTGGCCCAGGAGTTGTACAGCTTGCCGCTCTCTCCGCCGCACACCGGGTCATTGGACGAGAGGCGCGTGGCTGCTCCACCCTCGGGGGACACCACGTAAATGTCACTCTCCGGACGATAGTAGACGTGATTGAACGCGTCCTTCTTGTCCGTGCCCGTATCGTACTTGGGCACCCGATTGAACGCGATCAAGTCATCGTCCGGTGAATAGTCGGGATAATATTCGAAAAAATCGGCCTCCGCCGCTCCGTCGACCGGTGTTGCGTCGCCACCGGCACCACCTGCAAACGGCACCTCATAGATGTCCACTTCTTTGGCTGTTCCCACGCGCCCATCCTGGGGAGCATCAGTGGAGGTGTAGACAACGCTGGCGCCGCTATGGCTCCAGTCAGGCATCACCGCGTGGTGGTCATCACCGGTCCGCTCGAGCTTCTCCCAGCTCCCGCCGCGCATCGCCGCCACGGCTTTTTGCAGGTCTTGATTGTTGTTCACGTAGCTGGTCGCGGTGGCCGAACGCAAATCCACACTGACCGCCGCGGACGACGACAAGTCCATCCAGATCAACTCCGAGGGCCAAATCGGCGTGGAATCATGCGGCACCGAACCATCGTGCGTCTTCCAAGCTGATCCAGGATCGGTGGTGATGTCGCGTTCACTCCAGCTGGTGATCATGCGGTGCGCTCCGGTGTCCCAATCCCCCAAACTAAACGTGGGCGCGCCCAGCCACGTCATGGACAACATCGCGGCGCCGGCGGCGCTTAGAAATTCAGGTGCAGCACCAGCCTGGCCCGGCTCAATGCTCCCGACGCGCAAGTTCCACTCCCAATGGTCGACGGTGGCGACCGCGCGCCCATCCGGGCTCGACGCGTGACAACCAACACACACCGACTGTCCTTTTTCGTCAGCGTATTCGTCACGCAAATTGGCGTTGTCCTGCAGGGCCACGCCCGCAAAATCGCCTGGAGCAAGCGCTTTGATCACGCCCTCCTCACCCACACCAAAGCCATACAGTGCGTTGGTTTGTGGGCCAGGTTCCGTGCCCGTAGAGCCCCAAAACACCATGCTGCCACCCGCGGCCACGGGAGCCACTTGAAAGCTGCCCGCCGCAGCCTTTCCGTCACTCACCACGGTATATTGGATGTCTTCGTTATAGACGCTCTTGGACAGACTCTCCCAAACCGCAAGGGGCAACAGCGCCGGCATCTGAGCTGCATAATAAGTAAACGAGTGCCGCATGCGCGACGTGGTGAGCGTGATCTTCGCCGGACCAGTCACGTCTGCGTTGAAGCGCGGACGCGTCCAAGCGGCGGGGAATATCGACCCTTGGGCAGGCTCACTCACACACAGCGCGTCGGCCGTGGCCGCCTGATCGAGGCTCTTGCGCTGGGTGTCCGTGACCCCGTCGTCCACGATCACAAGCGGCTGAGTCGGGTCGGATGGATCACTGAAACCACTACAATCAGCCGCACATTCTGGCTTGAGGATAACGTTCGTAGCGATCCCCAATTTGTTGTCACTACCTCCGGGCTCAGGTACGTCGCCCGTGTCGCCCGTGTCTCCGTCACCGATCACGATGTCGGTCGTGCCCGTGTCGCCATCGCCGTCACCACTGGTGGAGGACGGGCCAGGACCATCGACAGGAGGCGCTCCGCACGCCGAAAGGGCTGCGCTGAGCAAGAGTGAGCTTGTACCCACGCGGGAAACACGACATATGTTCATGATCTTGAGCCTAGCGCAATTGGCGGCCCTGGGGTCAGTAAACAGAACCTAGCTGCATTGAGCCATCAGGCAGCAGACCTTGCCCAGGGCGCCGCGGGGGCGCACACACATTGGAGTAGGAGAGAGGATATGACGACGCGTGAAGAACAACGAGCGACAATCAAAAGCCGTCCTGGATTCATCGCTGCGCTCGACCAAAGTGGAGGCAGTACGCCCAAGGCGCTGAGCCTCTACGGGATCACTGAATCCGCCTGGTCGACTGAACAGCAGATGTTCGACTTGGTGCACGAGATGCGCACCCGCATCATCAAGAGCAGCGCGTTCGGTAGCGCTCGCATCGTGGCGGCGATCTTGTTCGAGAACACGATGGATCGCAGCATCGACGGCGAGGCCACCGCTGATTTCTTGTGGCGACGTAAGAAGGTCGTACCCATCCTCAAGATCGATCAAGGGCTCGCCGCACAGGTTGATGGTGTAGAGCTCATGAAGCCCATCCCCGGCCTGTTTGAACTCTTGGAGCGTGCTGTGGAGAAGAACATCTTCGGAACGAAGATGCGCTCCGTGATCAAGCTGGCCGATCCGGGCGGGATTGAAGCCGTGGTCGACCAACAATTCGAATTCGCCGAGCGCATCCTGGAGCGCGGCCTATGTCCCATCATCGAGCCCGAGGTGGACATCAAGTGCCCGGAAAAATCTCAGGCTGAACAGCTCCTCAAGGAAGCCCTCATCGACCGCCTGGGCCAACTGCCCAAGGAGCGGGAGATCATGTTCAAATTGACGCTGCCCGAGGTGGACAATTTCTACATCGATTTCGTGCTTCATCCCCAGGTGCTCAAGGTCGTCGCACTCTCGGGCGGCTACAGCCGCACCGTGGCCAACGAGCGCCTCTCTCGCCAGAAGGGAGTCATCGCTAGTTTTTCACGCGCACTCACCGAAGGCCTGTCCGCACAGCAGACCGCAGCAGACTTCGATCAAACGCTCGACGCCTCGATCCAAAGCATCTACCTCGCCTCCATCACCTGACTTGCGGTAGCGAGGACGACACACGGTTCAACGACAAAATGACGACGGCCGCCAGTCTTTCGACGAAGCGGCCGATGCTTGAACAACCGAAGGCTCAGGGTTTGGGCGACGGCGCAGCAGCTGCTGGCGCCTTGGCTGGCGTGGCGCCGGGAGCGGCTTTGGGCGTGGCCTTGGCGGCCCCGGCGCTGTCTGCAG
>Ga0315910_10000427_pt1 | contig 41849 bp, 29 predicted proteins | sample EdamamesoilMG_FD_204470 | JGI IMG/M metagenome (GOLD analysis project Ga0315910, IMG submission 204470) | Garden soil microbial communities collected in Santa Monica, California, United States - Edamame soil | ecosystem: Environmental > Terrestrial > Soil > Garden | place: USA: California...
AACTTTTTGAACTGATAGTATTACTTCCAGCTGTAGTGAGCAACTTGATTTTAGCCACGTACATCGGAGTGACTTTTTAGCTACGGCCCATATTAATGGACGAGAATGCGGTATTTTTTTAACTTTTTAGTAAGCTCAAGTTTGTTGCTATGCGGTTACGGGGTATCGGCACAGAATTATCCTGTGTACAACAGTTTTTACGTTAACCCATTTCTCTACAATCCCGCTGAAGCCCTTACGGACTACACCTATGTGTACGCTATACACCGTCAGCAATGGACCAATGTAGAGGGAATGCCCACGCACAGTACAATCACCTTTAACACCTTGATGAATGATAGTCGTGCGGGTGTTGGAGGCAAACTTTCAAACTACAAAAGAGGATTATTGACTACCACTGATTTTGTTGTTTCGTACGCTTATGGAATGCCGGTTGGTCAAAAAAATTGGTTATTCTTCGGTTTATCAGGCGGAGCGGTTTCAAACCAGATAGACCTTACACAAGTTTCAGATCCGGATGATCCGGCCATTGCCAATTACCTGGCCAACAACTTTCAGCCTGCCTCTAACTTTGGTATGTTGTATCGGGCTGGCTCGGGCATCAACATCGGATTGTCGCTGCCGCAGCTTTTCCCTTCGAAATTTAACAGCGAGGCAAGTTTCAGCAATACAACGGTTTCACCTCTCGACAATGTATTTTTTACCATTTACTACAAGCGAAAGGTGGAAAGCAAAATTGTAAACCGGAAATCGGGTGGTGTAAATCGTAAAGTAAAATCGAAAGAGACAACCGCACCACTTGAATTGTACTTCAACTACAAGTACTCCAAATTCGGAACAAGTCAGTTTGAATTTCTCGGTAAAATAAACCTCTCTGAAAATTTCTGGGTTGGTGGTTCCTACCGGTTGCCCTATGGTTTTACAGGCAATACCGGGTTGAAGATTAATCGGTTTATCTTCAGTTACTCCTACGAACCCGGGAGTCAGCCTGAAAGTGCTTTCTCAAAAGGATCGCATGAAGTATTGCTGGGCTTGCGACTTGGTGAACCCAAGAAACTGAAAAAAGCAGCACCGGTGCTTCGCTCAACCCTTACCAAATCACCTTCTGAAAAACACACCGCCCGATTCCAGGAAGGTATTGAAGATCCGGATAACATCAACCAGACGAATGAAAACACCAAACGCTACTTTGTGGTTATAAATGCCTATGGCGACTTTAACAGTGCCGATGCCTTTAAGCGTAAACTGGTGAACGATAAGTTCAATGCCGACATCTTCTACAATCCGCAGGATAGAAAATACTATGTACACGTATTAGAAACCACAAAGGCTTCTGAAGCACATGAAGAAATCAGGAACTTAAAGAATTATACCAAGTTGAAGACAGCCCGGTTGCTGGTGGTAACCGGTGGAAAGTAATTTTTTATTGGGTTACGTTTTGATTTAGTAATTGCATCAATGACACTATGATTCTCAATACGAAACAACGCGTTGGCATCTTAATCTTCCTGCTCTCAACCAGTATTGGTTTTGCCCAACGACCAGATGTGAAAACCATTGATAAGGTTAGCGGCAGTATGCAGGAAATTGTTTCGCTGAAAGGAAGCAGCTTTGGAACAGCCGCCAACACAACCGTTCATTTCGGTGCTGTGCAAGGAACGGTACTATCCGCCACCAGCCAATTGCTGGAAGTAGCCGTACCGCCCGGAACAACCTACAACAACATTAGCGTTACCAACAACACCAACGGACTAACCGGTTATAGCAATGAACAATTTTTACTGAGCTACAGTGGGCAGCATCCGTTCAACGTAACAAACCTCAACAGCCAGGTGGATTTTGTTACGGGTAAAGATATGTACGATGCATGCCTCTGCGACCTCGACAATGATGGAAAGCCCGATTATGCCACCGCTAACAAAGGGGACGAAAACAGTATGTCCCTTATGCGGAATACCAGCACAGGTCCAGGAAACATCAACTTTACTGAGATCAACTTTGTTATCGGCTTCCCAACCCTTCATGTTAAATGCGGAGACCTCAACGGAGATGGACGGCAAGACCTTGTACTAACCCCGGCCGGCTCAGGCACAACTCGAAAAAAACTCTTTGTGTTGCAAAACAATGGTGCCTGGTCGTTTACCCTGCAAACCATTGAGCTTAAAGGAAATAACTCGAAAGCAAGTATCACCGATCTGGATCTGGACGGCAAACCGGAAATTATTGTAACCAATGAAAGCACCAACGAAATAGCCATACTCGTCAACACCAGTTCGCTGGCTACCATCAGCTTTGCCACCGATCCGATTTATTTTGCTGTACCCGAAGCCGTAACCACTGATGGTCTGGCCGTGCAAGACCTTAATGGAGATTACTTACCCGAGATAGTTACCAGTCAATATCAAACCACCAACAGTAATCTTTACATTATTGAAAACAAAAGTGTTTTAGGTGCCATCAGCTTTGGTGCTACTACCAAACTCACCGTGGGCAATACAGTAAAACGTATTCGCATTGGTGATCTGGATGGCGATACTAAACCTGATATCGCTGTAACACAATTACTCGGCTCTAGTGTTTCAATTTTTCGAAATACTCGTACGGGTTCTGCTATAAGCTTTAGCTCTCCTCAGCTAATCGTAGCCGATACCAATCCCTGGGGGCTTGATTTTGGCGATATGGATGGTGATGGGAAAGCCGATATCGTGATTGCTTCCGTTACCCAGCCCGTCATCACCATTTTGAATAACAACAGTTCACCAGGCTCTATTTCCTTTACTAAACTTACGGTTAACACAACATTTGCTGGCCGCCACGTTCGCGTGGGTGATGTCGATGGCGATGGTAAGCCTGATATTTCGTACACCGGAATTGACGCCACCAATCCCGCAAAGATTGGGGTACTTCGAAATAAGTCCTGTGTTACCCCGGTTATCAAACCAGAAAAAACGCCCCTTGCGCTTTGCACCGGAGTACTTCCGTATAAACTTACCGCCACAGCCAGTCGCGGATCATACTTTCAATGGCTTAAGGATGGCGTGCAGGTAGCCTGTGGTATCAATCAAAATACATTTGATGTTACCAGCGGCACAGGAAGCGGAACCTACACCGTAAAAATTCTAAGCGAAGGCGCTAACTGTTCTGTGAATACAGGTTGTGCAATTGAATCAACAGGGATTGCCATAACCATTTCCGCAGGTACGGCTGCTAATAGTATCCCCAAAAACAATGGGCCTGTGTGTCTTGGTGGTACCCTAAACCTGAGCTTGACTACGCCCATTGGAGGCGCAACGTATACCTGGACCGGCCCGAATGGATTTACCGCCACAGGCACCAATCCATCCATTTCCAATTTCATCCTTGCCAATGCAGGTACTTACTATGTTGACGTAACGGTGGGTGGATGTGTAGCCACACGCGAATCAACTACAGTAGAAGTTATCGACATCCCTTCCTTTACGATCGGCTTTACAGGTTCATCTGTTTTGTGTGAATCGGGCCCAAGCAAAACATTATCGGTTGTGCCGGCACCGGGCACATTCACCTATCAATGGTTAAAAGATGGCTCACCTGTTGGCACCGGCACAACCTATACGGTCACTTCTGCGCTCGCTTCATCCGGAAGTTACGTGGTGCGCGCCACCAATGCAGGCTGCAGTTCCAATAACGATTCGCCACCGGTTGAAATCGATGTGGCTTCCCTTCCAGTAGCAGTATACACTGCGCCAGCGACTGCGTGCGCCAATCAAAAAGTGCTGTTCACCAATCAATCAACCTCCGATGCCAGTACCACTCCGGTTTACAGTTGGAATTTTGATGACGGTCAGACATCAACCGCGAAAGATCCTGAGCATATTTTTACAGCTGCCGGCACGTATGATGTTGTACTAACCGTGTCTTACTCGGGTGGCGCCTGCCCCGATACCGAAACGAAGGCCATCACCATTACTGCCGCACCGGCAGTAGCCATCACCAACCCGGAAAACGATTACTCTTTTTGTGATGGAACAACCCTAACCCTCGAAGTGGTGGGATCCTTTACCTCCTACCAGTGGAGTACAGGAGCTACCACGTCATCGATCGAAGTAACGGAGGGCGGAACATACGTTGTTGATGTTACTACCGCAACCTGCACACTCACCGCCAGCAGGCTTACAGAGCAATTGGACGCTCCTGAGGTTTTGATTTCAGCCTCACCCGTTCAGATTAATGAAGGCGAAAGTTCACAGCTTACGGCCTCAGGATTAACCGCTTACGCCTGGACCCCGGTTTATGCCCTGGATAATCCTTCCATCGCCAACCCGGTGGCTTCGCCTACGCAAACAACGACCTATACAGTAACCGGTCTGGGCGCCAACGGCTGCGAAGGTGTGGGCGAAATTCTGGTACGGGTTGCGGGCGAAGCGATAGTTAATAAACTCATTCCCAGCAATTTTTTCTCACCCAACAACGATGCCCGTGGGGAGGTTTGGGAAGTACAGCATATCCTTGACTTTCCACAATGTGGGGTGGTAATCTACGATGAGAAAGGTGTGAAAGTATACGATGCCAAACCGTACCAGAACGACTGGACCGGAACACACAACGGAAAGGCGCTGCCAGACGGTGTTTACTTTTATATAATCCGCTGCGATGGTGAAGAAGGTACGCCACGCACGGGTAGTATTACATTGCTCCGCTAGGTACACCTGTCGGTCTGACGGTGATTTATTACCAGTGAGCGATAGTAACCCGGAATGCCTGGCCAATCAGCGTGTAAACCTTACATGGTATGGTTACAAGCAGTTGTTAGGACTAATAAAGAATTCGGATACTCATATTGGAACTGTATCCTTAACTTTGGACTTAATTTTTTAAACCTATGAAGAGGCTATTGATCCTGTTCACCGTGTGCCTGACCTTTTTTGCCAGTCAGAGTTTTGCCCAGGAAATCTGTAACAACAACCTTGACGATGATGGTGATGGCCGCGTGGACTGTCTGGATGGCGATTGTGCCGGGAAAGTCTGCGAAGTGTGCGATGACGGCATCGACAACGACCTGGATGGCTTCATCGATTGCTACGACAAGGAGTGTAACCTGAATGACGTCTGCAAAGACTTCTTCTTAGGTAAAGATCCCGCCTGCGAAGTAAAGCCCGATAGCTTCCCTCCGTTTAATATGAAGCTTAAATTTAAATCCAATCCGGGGGTCACCAATCACGTAAGCCGTTTGATTGCCGGTGATGTTGATGATGACGGTATACCGGAGATCGTTACGGCCTATAGAAATGCCAACTCAAGTGCATCCACCAGAACCGTTAACATTCTTCAAGCACCAACAACGGGCACTACCCTTACGGCTACCTCTTTCAGTACAGGTACATTTCAGCCTACATTTGAAGATATCGCTATGGCCGATATTAACAAGGACGGCTGCGCAGAATTCTTTATTCTGACAACAACAACTGATGGTAACGATTATAAGATAATTGCCTACGACTGTAATGGCACCCAGATTTGGACAAACCCAATAAGTTTCGGGTCCTATCCCGGCACCATGGGGCTTGCCGACTTTAATGGCGATGGCAATGTTGAACTCTACGTTCGGGCACAAATCTACAGTGCACATACCGGGGCTTTGATTATGCAGGCCACAGACCTCGGCTTTTCATCGTATAGTAACGCGCCAATAGCGGTAAACATTCGAGGTGGTGATGACCTTGAACTCGTTGCTGGCTGCCGAATTTACGCTCCAAATTTTGGCACCAACACATTAACGCTGGTAACATCTCGGGCTGAATATTTTACCCGAACTGGCAGGACCACCGGAAGTGGTACGAGTGTGGCCGATTTCAACCAGGATGGATTCCTGGACGTTCTGGCTGTAGGGTCATTAAATAGTGCCAACGACAACACAACTATTTTTTTCTGGGATGTTGAAAACAATGCGTTAAAGACTTTCAGTGACCCAATCGGCACTGGAGATTATTCCAAGGGCTGGAAAAACGGAGCAGGTCGTATTAACATTGCTGACATTGATGGAGATACGTTGATGAACGCAGTTTACGTATCAGGAAAATACTTATACGCTATAGAAGATGATGCCACCAGTACCACCAAACTTAAGCAAACCTGGAGACAAGATGTAATTGAAGAGACTTCTGGCTATACGGGCTGTACCATGTTTGATTTTAATGCAGACGGAAAATCTGAAATTGTATATCGGGATGAGGAGAATATTTACATCTACACAACACTTCCTGATAAATCGGTAATTATAAGCACACCGCAGCCCTGTAAATCGAGAACTTCAAATGAGTACCCTATTGTAGTGGATATGGATGGCGATGGCTCAACAGAAATTTGTGTTACGTGTAGCACAAATACAGGTACCACATTAGGAAAAAATCTGGATTTGTGGGATGCCGCAGAAGTTCGCGTTTACGAATCCGCCAACGTGCCCTGGGTACCGGCCCGCAGAGTCTGGAACCAGCACGGGTATTTTGTTGTGAACGTGAATGACGACTTATCCATTCCAAGAAAGCAGCAATTACATCACCTTGTCTACGCCAAGAATGCGCAGTGTAGGCTGTATGGAACAAGTCGTCCGCTAAATTCATTCTTAAACCAATCACCTTATCTGAACTCGTTTGGCTGCCCTTCTTTTCCGGCACCCAACCTGGCGGTAGCACCATTCAGTCCGGGTGTTGATGTTAGTTTTACACCCCCTACCTGCCCGGTGGATAGCTTTGAAATCTCTTTCAAGATTAAGAACCTGGGCGATATCCGCATAAGTGGAGACGTTAAAGTGAGCTTTTACAATGGCGATCCCGAAGCTGCCGCACCCCTGGCAGTACGACTGCGAACAACGTCTTTCCCGCTGGGCACCATGAGCCCCGGTGACAGTTTAACGCTAACCACCTTTGTTAAAGGGCCAGGCTCCGCCTTCAGGCTGTACATTGTCATCAACGATGATGGTACCACCATTCCACTAGACATAACCCAGCAACCTAACCGGATACCGGAGTGTGAGTATGATAACATCATCAGCGCACAGGTAAATCCCAACCCTGCTCCGCTCATACCTGAACTCATTCGCGATAATCTGAAATGTCTTGCGGGCATACCCGGGGCGCCTACCCCTGCCGATAATGGAGCTGTGAAAGCGTACGTACCGATCGGAACGGTGCGCGACAGTGTTAACTTTAATTTCTACTGGTCAGATGGAACCACAGCGAAACCCATCGGGTCTGCTGACCACGTAGGACCAACCTACTCAGGCTTAGGGCCTGATACCTATACGGTGTATGCCGTTCATAAAGTAGTAAGTTGCGGATCGGATACTGTAACCATTGATGTGGGCGAGACAGGTTCAAATGTGGATGCCCGTGTGATTGTTGAGCAGAATGTTGACGACTGTAAAAATCCCAATGGCCGTTTAAAGGTGGTTGTTAATGACACCGACAACGATGGAAATGGAGACCCTGTTGGCAATTTTACATACATCTGGTATGATGGTCCCGATATACTTGTGGGTGATACCCTGGGAATCAGCCATACCCTTACAGGTCTAAGTGCTGGTAGTTATTCCGTACTGGTCTTTGATAAGGCTACTGGTTGTGCAGGAAATGACTCAGATGATGTGCTTGATGTAACCTCAAGACCGCAGATTGACACAGCCCATGTAAATATTGATTGCTCTAATGCCCCCATAGGTGTTGCCGAGGCTTGGGTTCTGCCTGCAAAAACCACTGCCGGTCACACGTTCTACTGGTCGAATGGAAGCACTGCAAAACCAACTGAAGACTTTAAAGGTGCAGTATATCAAAACAGACCGGCTGGATTCTACACCGTGGTAGCGGAGAACAATGCCAGCAAGTGTTTGTCGGATACACTAACCGTAAGAATCAAACAAACCCCGGCCTTTGTCGTGTCCATAACTTCAAAGACCGATCAGACATCGTGCGATGTTATGCAACCGAACGGAAGCGCCTCTGCAGCAGTTGCTGGCGTAACGGCCGGCTTCACCTGGGAGTGGTTCAGAGGTCAGAATACCCTGGCGGCTAACCTCATCGGAAGTAATCCAACCATTGATGAACTCCCTGTTGGTATTTATACCGTAAAAGCAAAAGACACCAATGGCTGTTTCGATACGCAGGAAGTTACCATCAACTTTGCCGTAGTACCGGTTAACCTGCTGTTCTCTACCAAAACAAATTCATCGGTGTGTACACCGCCTAACGGTTCAATCACCGTTTCGGTAAACCCCGGCACTCCGGCTGATTATAAATTCCAGTGGTACATTGGGTCGGCTGTAAAAGCTGTTTCAGATTTCCCGAACGATACCTTACAAACGCTTAGCGGGCTCGCGCCTGGTAACTACACCGTGATCGCCACCTACAGATCACGTCATTGTACAACCAATCCGATAACCGTGAACATAGCCGATGTATCACCTCCCATTACATTCGGTGCTCCGGTTCAGGTTCAGCCTAGCGATTGTAATGACAATCAGGGTTCACTTACTATTCCGGTAAGCGCAGCCGGCAATACGGCAGGCTTTAGAGTAGAGTGGTATAAAGGTTCAAGACCGTTCGCGGCTGCGGCCTTTAAAACCGAGACCATCGCCAACAACACAAACACCTTCGCAGGAAGTCTTGTGGCGGGTATGTACACCATTGTGGTGGAAAACCTGGATACCCATTGCTTTACCGAACAAGCATTCCCGCTTAATTACCTGAACTCGCAGATCTTGACCTTCCTGGATAAACTTCCTGTCAACACGTGCGATCCGGCCAATGAAGGTAGAATACGTGTACGACTTGAGGCTCCTGCCGGGTTTACCGGAAGCGACTTTACCATTTTTGTTTACGCTGGTGCCAATGATCCTGTGTTTGTTGGACTGCCCGATAATCCTATTGCAACCATTCCGGGTGTTGCCGGAGTAGTAACAAACTACGCCTTCGGGCCTCCTTTGAGTATTGGCGAATACACCTTTGTTGCTGTCAATACTAATCCGCTAATACCCGGTGTGTTGGGCTGCCGGTCTGTTCCGGTAATTGAAGAAATCGAAGAGGTTACTGAAAACCCTTCCTTTACTGCAGGTGTACCAACCGTAAACATGAATTGTGATGGCACAACCGGAACAGGTCAGATTTCATTAACCCTTACTGGCCCGAGTGTTAATCCGGCTGATTACGATTTCAACTGGTTTGAAGGTACTACTACCGCGGGCACTGTGCTGGGCACGACTGTGATTGGTGCAGCCGAAGGTGGTGTTAACGGAGAAATTGCCGTAAACCTGAAAGGCGGATTTTATACAGTACAAGTAATCAAGAGACTGGGTACCGGGGCGAATGCCGGTTGCGATACCACGGCAACGTTCCAGGTGTTTGATAACCCTCCGATTATGAGCTTGGCCCAAGCGGATATCGACATTACTTCCGTAACCCGATGCGACTTGCCTACCATGGGTAGTGTAACGGTAAACTCCGTAAGCGAAAATGGTGTTCCGGTTCCTGTTGTTATGTTGCCCACACCAAACTATACTTTCGAATGGTTCAGCGAGAATCCGGTAGCGGGTGGAGCTCCTGTTCTGATTCCGGGCGTAACTACCAATGTTCTCACCGGGCGCCCTGCAGGAAAATACTTTGTACGTCCTACCGGTACCACAAACATGTGTAGCACAGGCGAACTTATGGAGTTCATTATTGAAAGTGATACCATGAACACGGTGATTGCCGATCTGATTGACTTTTCCGTTCCTTCCGTTTGTTTGAAACCTGCTAATGAGATTGGTGAATTAAGCGTGCTGGCATCCGGAAACAGTACTACCGGCTATACCTATAATTGGTTTGAAGGGCAAAACACTTCTGTTCCGTTAGGAACAACAGTGGGAAATACATCAGGCGCGGATGACGAAATTGCTACGAACCTGATTGGTGGATTCTATACGGTTCAGGTAATTAACAACGACACGCGCTGCGAGGTCTTTGAAACGTATGAGTTGCCGGTTGACACTGCCCTCATCTTCCTGAATGCTTCAGCCAGTCCGTTAACGTTCTGCTTAAACCCGAATGGTGCGGTTTACGCGATCGTAACCAGTGCCGATAAAGACTTATACTCATACGAATGGTATGCGGGCACTGCAGCTACACCTCCGGTAGCCTCTCCGCCACCTACATTGCCAACAGGACGATCATTACCCGATCAACCGGATGGCCTGTACCTGATTGTAGCGACTGACCTGATTGATGCGAATTGCTTTGTTACCGACACCGTAACCGTAGAAGACTTACGTGTGTTCCCGGTAGTAACGGCCATGCCACTTAATCCAATGACAAACTGCGATGAAACCAAACCAAACGGAACGGCCTTTGCCTCCGTAGGGGGTAACATTATTGACTACGAGTTCAACTGGTTTGGTGAAATTCTTCCGACTGACACCATTGCCACCACTTCACAAATCAGCAGCCTGTCCGATAGTACGTACACAGTAATTGCGCAGGATATTGTAACCGGTTGTCGCGATACTACGCAAGTCACCATCAATTTTGTACCGGCAGGAACAATCGCTCCAACCATCGAACTCATTTCGCATGTAACCAGTTGCGTGGAAGATAATGGTGCATTGTCTGTATCGGTGGATGGAAATATTTCGGATTACGTTTTCGAATGGTACAACGGTACGGTAGAGAAACCTGCGCCTGACTTTGTGGGTGTTATTTACGATAGTCTCGCAGTAGGCATTTACTCGGTGCGCGCAACGAGCAAAATTACAGGTTGCGTGTCTCCGCTGGTGAGTGAGGAAATACTCTTCCAGGGCATTGATCCTCAATTTACAATTGATGTGGTGCCTGCACCTTGCGATACTGATCAAGGGCAAATCTATTTAACCATTACCAACAACGTAGAAATCGACACGATTCTCTGGGAAATGCTGGATGGCAGTGGAAATGTAACCGGTGAAATTTTAGGAGATCCGGTACTTCAGGGAATTCCTGCCGGAAATTACAGAGTAACTGTAGTCACTCAACTGGGGTGTTCGGCTTCACAAGATGTGGAACTGAAAAGCGAGATTCATCCGTTCAACGGTATCTCCAGAAACGGTGATGGTAAAAACGAATATTTCCACATCAACTGTATCGGTGACTTTGAAGACAACATTGTGAAGATTTATAACCGTGCCGGAACACTCGTGTACGAACACGAAGGGTACAACAACATCGACATCTTCTTCGATGGTAAGTCGAACAAAGGTATCAGCATGATGGGTACTAACCTTCCGGATGGTACATACTTCTATGTGATTGACAAACGCGATGGCTCCAAGCCGGTAGCTGGTTATCTTGAAATTGTTAATTAACTTGTGACCCAATGACCCTTACGCACAAGCGCATTTTTTCAACTACGTTGGTTTCGTTGGTTATTGCCACGCTTAGCATGGCGCAGCAGTATCCTGTTTTTACGCAGTACTACTTTAATGAACTGGTGATTAATCCTGGTTATGCAGGCGCTCAGGTTCAGTTCAGCGCCACGGCAATGTATCGAAACCAGTGGGTCAATTTTCCGGGGGCACCCCGAACGCTAAACTTCAGTGCCCACACCTCATTGCTTAAAAACAAAATTGGTGTGGGGTTAATGGTGAACCACGATGAGATTGGCAGCTACAAGAATCAGCACATCTTTGGAAGCTACTCATATAAGTTGCACTTTAACCGGTCTACCTTATCTATGGGCCTTCAGGCTGGTGTAAACCTGCTGGGTGCCGACTTCAGTAAACTTTCTTTGCAGGATATTACAGACGGTTCGTTTGCCAACTCCATCAACCGGTTAAAACCAAACTTTGGTGTTGGCCTGTACTACAGCCGTAAGAATTTCTTCCTGGGTGCTTCCGTGCCGTTTATTCTTAACAATGACCTGGCATCGGTGGGTGAAAACTTCGTGACCAGTATCATTGAAGCACGCTACTACTTCTTCCGGGGCGGAACGGTTTTCCCGATCGTGCGCGATGAAAAAGTAAAACTCAATCCTTCTTTCCTAATGCGTACGCAAGAAGGGCAGCCACTTTCGTTTGATGCTAATCTGGCTGTTATTTTCTACGATGTATTCAGCATTGGTGGATCTTACCGGCTAGGCGATTCGTTCATGACCTTTATCGATCTGAAACTTACCGAACAAATTCACTTTGGCTATTCGTACGATCGTACCACTTCAGATCTTAATCTGTTCTCCAACGGCTCGCACGAATTTGTGATCAATTTCCGCTCACCCATTCGTGGCGTTCACAAAAATCCGGAGTGTCCGCAGTACTACAACTACCGCTAGTTTAAAACGGAAGCCTAAAACAGGATGGCATCCATAACCGTATCGCGTGTAACCTGGTAAAATTCTTTATGGATATTAAAGGGTGGCTCACCATTCAACTCTTTAATAGAATAGGTTCCATCTTCGTTCATGGTGTATGCGTTTACATTATCCTTCAGATTGAAACGCAAGTTATTGATGGCTTGCTTCCGCAGGAAGTTATCGTCCAGTAAAAACAGCGATTCAATTCTTCGATCGAAACTTCGAACCATGGCATCGGCACTGCCAATATAAACTTTAGGATCGCCTCCATTGTGGAAGTAGTAAATCCGGGAGTGCTCCAGGTACTCGCCTACGATGGATATAACCTCGATGTTTTCGCTAAGCCCTTTTCGTCCGGGACGAAGGCAACACATGCCCCGCACAATCAGTTTTACCTTCACTCCGGCCTGCGAAGCCGCATAGAGTTCATCAATCAACTCTTTATCCTGGAATGAATTCAGTTTAATCACCACACCGGCTGTAATTCCATTTCGTGCATTGTCGGCCTCGCGCTTCACCAGGTTACAAAGTTGTATGCGCATGTCGCGGGGCGAAGTAATCAGGTTACGGTAAGTAGTAGGTTGCGAATGTCCGGTGATTACGTTGAAGAACTCCGATACATCATTTCCATAAATCTCTTTGGTGGTGAGTAACCCGATGTCGACATAGAATCGAGAAGTTGCTTCATTATAGTTACCACTGGAGAGGTGTACATAGCGGTAAACCTTGTCTTCATTTTCCTTGCGTACAATAAGCAACAACTTGGTGTGCGTTTTTAAACTGCCAACTCCGTAAATAACAAAGCAACCAGCTTTCTGCAAACGCTGGGCTTCACGAAGATTGTTCTCCTCATCAAATCTTGCCTTCACCTCAAACAATACCGATACGTGCTTGCCGTTTTCGGCAGCCTTCAGCAATGCCGCTGTTATGCGCGATTCCTTGGCAACACGATAAATAGTAATCTTTATAGAAAGTACATGCGGATCGTCTGCGGCTTTTTCCACCAACTCGATTACAGGTTCCATTGAGTTGTAGGGATGATGCAGCAGGATATCGCGCTCTTTCAATACTTCAAAAAGATCGCGCGTACCTTGCTCCGGAAAATTCAACGGCTTTACCGGTTCGCGCGCGGGGGATCGTGTGGCTTTAAATTCCTTGTGGTTGATTATCTGAAGTAATCCGGAAAAATCAATCAAGCTACCGTGCGGAATATGAACAACATTATTGTCGTCAAGATCCCACTGGATTTTCAACAGTCGCATCATCCACGGATCCGGATTCTCTTCTACCTCCAACCGAACCACCCGGCCTGTTCGCCTGGTCTTCAACTTTCGCTTCAGATCTTCCAGAAAGTTTGATTCAATATCTTCGCTTTCCTCCAGTGTAAAATCACCGTTTCGATTTATCCGGAAAAGATTCGTACTGATGATCTCCACATTTCTAAACAACTGCTGAACGTTATTACGAATGATATCTTCGATCGGAACAAACAGCATCCCGGTGTCATCAGCAAGTTCATAAAATCGCGGCAGGTTGTGAGGTACCTGTATAAACGATACTTTCTGCTGGTTTTGATTCTCTACAGGATTCTTCGTAACCACACCAAACAACAACCGATTATTCATCAGGGTTGGAAATGTATGGTAATTATCAAAAACCATCGGGGTAAGCATCGGAAAGATGGTCTTGAAAAAGTAGTCGTTTACCCGTTGTGTATTCTCGACCGACAAGTCCTTGTATTCACAAATGCAGAATCCACTTTTCGAAAACAGCGGTTTAAGTTTTTTTACGTAGTACTCATTTTGCTCGTGATAGAATCGCTGCATTTCGCCCATTAACAGTCGTCTGAAAGGTTCTTCGCGCAGTCCACTGTAATCAAAACGTTCTTTACCGTAATCTATATAATTATAGAGACTACCGAGGCGAATGGTGCAAAACTCGTCCAGATTAGAGGCTGTAATCGACAGGAATTTTAGCCGGTCGAAAATACTACGGTCGAGGTGCCGGGCCTGGTCAAGCACACGATAATTAAACTTTAGCCAACTAAGGTCGCGGCTGATGTAATTACTCTCTCCTATCTGCTGCTGAATTCTATCGAAAGAGACGTTTGCCTCGGTCATGGGCGTTTTTTTATCCGTTAATGGTACAGTTTAATGCTAATCGTTACACGGGCTTAGGTCGCTCGGTACGGAAACGGGAAATTAAATGTCTATCCGCGCATACTTTGCATTTTTCTCAATGAAATCCCTGCGAGGCGCTACTTCATCCCCCATCAACATGGAGAAAAGGTGATCCGCTTCTGCGGCCGACTCTACACTGACTTGTTTGAGCGAACGCTTTGATGGATCCATCGTGGTTGTCCACAATTGCTCGGGGTTCATTTCACCAAGACCTTTGTAGCGTTGAACATTAACCGAATCATCATTGCCACCGCCAATTTCTTTTACGATAGCTTCACGTTCTTCTTCTGTCCAGCAATAGCGTTCTTCTTTGCCTTTCTTTACCAAATACAAGGGTGGTAAGGCGATGTAAACATAACCGCTATCGATCAGGTCTTTCATGTAGCGGAAGAAGAATGTGAGTATGAGTGTTCGAATGTGGCTACCATCTACGTCAGCATCGGTCATGATGATGATTTTGTGATAGCGGAGCTTAGTCATGTTCAAAGCCTTGTCGTCTTCAGGTGTTCCAAAGCTTACACCCAATGCGGTGATCATGTTCTTGATCTCTTCGTTCTCGTAAATACGATGTTCCTGCGCTTTCTCTACGTTGAGAATTTTACCACGCAGCGGTAGTATTGCCTGAAAATTACGATCGCGTCCTTGCTTGGCCGAACCACCGGCAGAATCACCCTCTACCAGGTACAGTTCACAAATGCTGGCATCGGCACTGGAGCAATCGGCCAATTTACCAGGCAAACCGGTGCCGGTGAGTACGTTTTTACGCTGCACCATTTCGCGTGCTTTTCGCGCTGCAACACGCGCTTGTGCTGCAAGAATTACTTTGTTAACAATCAGCTTGGCTTCACGCGGATTTTCTTCGAGGTAGTTCTGAAGTACTTCGCCTACTGCCTGGTCCACAGCGCCCATTACTTCGGAGTTGCCAAGCTTCGTTTTCGTCTGACCTTCAAACTGAGGTTCGGCTACTTTAACGGAGATCACAGCGGTTAATCCTTCACGGAAATCGTCACCGCTGATTTCGATCTTCGCTTTTTCCAAGAGACCGGAGCGATCAGCATAGCTTTTCAAGGTTCTTGTAAGCGCGCGCCTGAAACCAGCTACGTGCGTACCGCCTTCGTGTGTGTTAATGTTGTTGACATACGAAACCAGGTTCTCGCTATACGAAGTGTTGTAGTTTAGAGCTATCTGGATCGGAAATTCTCCCCTGTCGTTTTCAATGTAAACGGGCTCGGGAATAAGTTTTTCGCGGGTTGAATCGATGTAGGCAACAAACTCGCGCAAACCGCCTTCTGAAAGAAATTTATCGGAGCGCGCTACGCCCTGCTCATCTTTTTCACGCAAGTCAGTCAGGTAGATGGTAATACCCGGATTGAGGAAGGACAACTCGCGCAAGCGAGAAGCAATCGTTTCATAAATATACTCGGTGGTAATGGTGAATATCTCTCCGTCTGGCTTGAAATGCTGCGTTGTTCCTCTGCGGTCGGATTCACCAATCACCCGTACAGGGTACTGTGGTACACCCCGATGATACTCCTGTTCAAAAATTTTACCCTCACGGTAAACCGTGGTATGAAGTACGGATGACAGCGCATTGACACACGACACGCCCACACCGTGCAAACCACCCGAAACTTTGTAGGTATCCTTATCAAACTTTCCACCGGCATGCAGCACCGTCATAACCACTTCCAGCGCGGATCGCTTTTCCTTTGGGTGCATATCGGTTGGAATGCCACGGCCATTGTCCTCAACCGTTATGGAGTTATCTTCATTAACAGTAACCTTGATGGTATCGCAGTAACCTGCCAGCGATTCATCAATGGAGTTATCCACTACTTCCCAAATCAGGTGGTGAAGTCCCTTTACACCTACATCGCCAATATACATGGCGGGCCTTTTCCGTACGGCCTCCAACCCCTCTAAAACCTGAATATTACTGGCCGAATACTCAGCCGGACCTTTGCCTAATTTATCGCTCATGATGTATTGTTAGAAACCGTCAAAAATAGTGTTTTTGGGTGTATTCCATTGGATTTCGAAATATTATTTAGAACTAAAAACCCAAGGAAATCAAGCCCGTTTTTTGCGCTCTGAAATATTTGAGATACTTTCACCTAAAGATTTAGTTAAACGTTATGAGGTTAAGTTTTACACTCCTTCTATTCGCGGCACTACCTGTCTGCACATTGGCCCAATCGAATGTGTTTGGATTATCATCAGATCCTGTGTTTCGGTCTAAGAATGACTCCATCAACTACTACCTGACCACGCAACAATTAAAGTCCGCAAAATCGAAAGCCGAAGCCGACAGCCTCATGCGTGTACGATTCGGCATACAAGCCAACGGCATACGCGGTTACCGCTATGCATACTACCCCAATAGTTCATTTATTCAGTTTGACGATTTAAAACATGGTGAGGTTGAACCGCTTGAGGTTACCCACTTGAGCGTTTCCACCTACTCTGGCAAAGACTTTCCATCCGAAATACTAGCGTGTAAAAACCTGGAAGAATTGGAGCTCATGGACACGCGCCTGGAAAAATTACCCAAGCAATTAAACACGCTCACCAAGCTTCACGAAATAAGAATTTACAATAACCGTCCGCATAAAAAACTTAAACTCTCCAAAAACACTCGCATTACCTACCTGCAAATAAGAGGCGACAAGCCCGAGATGCTTCCCGCTTCGTACAGAAAATTAAAAGCGCTGGATTCGCTGGATCTTTCGCGAAACATGTTGGAAAAATTTCCAAGGATTCAACATAACAAGCAACTGCGCCAACTCATGATCACCGACAACAATTTAACCTTGGATAAGGCGAGGCCAAGCAAGCGTCTCGAAAATCTGTTCATCCATAAAAACAAAATCAACGAAGTTCCTTCTTCTATAGCCGGCTTCAGAAACTTGCGGAAACTCGTTTTCAGCTACAATACGATCACCGCGGTTAGTCCAAAGATTGCACGACTGCAGAAGTTGGAATACCTGTCGTTTTATCAAAACAAGCTCACCGTTATTCCGAAAGGCGTGTATGAATTGCAAAAACTGAAGACCATTGATTTATACTTCAATCAATTGGATAGTGTTGAGGGCAAGATTGGGAACCTGAAGAACCTGGAAGTACTCTATCTTTCCAACAATCAACTGCGCAATCTGCCTTTCAGCCTGGGTCAGCTTACTTCGCTGCGCGAATTGTACCTGCATCATAATAAACTCAGTACCCTGCCCAATCTCACAGCCTTAACAAACCTGAGGGTACTTCGGGTAAATGAGAATTTCTTATTTGATTTTCCGGATGAACTGATCGCCCTGACCTACCTGGAAAACCTGGATTTGTCGGGCAATGAGTTGCGTCAACTTCCTGAATCCATTCTTCAGTTTGATCACCTGAGGTTACTTGGCCTTAGTAAAAATCCGTGGGAAAACCCTCAACAGGTTTCAGACCTGGTAAAAGCCCTGGAGAAAAAAGGAACTGTTGTGCATGTTGGTTCGCTGGAAGAATAACTAAGCCTTCTTCACTTTCTTTTGCTTCTTGATTTTTTTATCGGATGGATCGGGCTCACTCACCAATTTGGTGCGCGCCAATTGCAACTCATCTTTTTGCGCTTCGGTAACCACCGGATAGTTTATCTTCAACTTTTCAAACATTTTATAAATCACCGCGGCAATGGCTAGCCGTGCATACCATTTATTATCGGCCGGAATAACAAACCACGGTGCATGGTCTTTTGACGTATTTCCTAATAGTTCTTCATACGCCACTTGATAGCTGTCCCAATGTTCGCGTTCGGCTAAATCGCCCATGGCAAATTTCCAGTTCTTGGTAGGATCATCGATACGCTCTAGAAATCGTTTCTTCTGCTCCTTTTTCGAAACGTGTAAAAAGAACTTCAGTATAACCGTGCCATTCTGATGCAGATTTTTTTCAAACCGGTTAATCTGCTTGAAACGCGATTGCCAGAAAGCTTTGTCAATTTTTTCGAGCGCATCAATGCCTGGAATATTTTCGCGCAGCACGTACTCCGGATGTACCCGTGTAATCAACACATTTTCATAATGCGAACGGTTATGAATAGCGATTTCGCCCCGGGCAGGCAACGCCAGTACATGCCGCCAGAAGTAATCGTGATCCAGTTCGTGCGATGTGGGCGCTTTGAAACTATGAACCTTTACGCCCAGCGGATTCATACCCGATAAGATATGTTTAACTGCGCTGTCTTTTCCGGCAGCATCCATCGCCTGAAAAATAATGAGTACGCTTATCTGGTTATGCGCGTACAACTTGTCTTGTACTTCGGCCAGCCGCTTTCGGCCTAACTCCAGAAGGGCTTCGGCCTCTTGCTTATTTACCGACTTTCCGGAATACCCCGTTTCATAATCCTTTAGGCTTACTTTCTGATCGGGCTTTACACGCAGTTTTTTAATCTGTACCAATACTTCATCGGATACCATAGGAAGTGATTTGTGTTTTCGAAATTCATCCCCGCGTTCGCAGCCAACAGCCAACCCTAAGTTACAATAGCATGGTTAATTTCAAACCCCTGTCGTCTTCCGTATCATCACTTTTTCCGATCGTATCCCTCGCTAAAACCGCTTAACCGAATCTTACTCAGACCAGTGGATTAACCTTTGAAAACGATTGCTATCTCATCTTTTTTGGCTAAATTTCTTTTGTCCATTCAAAACCTTCATACCATGAAAACATCAGGCATTTTATTGATCTGTGTAGTTCTTTGCTGCGCCATACCTGCCTTGGCGCAAAATAAAGATGTAGATGCCATCAAGGCCCTTTTGGAAAAGGAAACCAAAGCCTTTATTGAGATTGACTATAAATCATGGGCTGATACCTGGGCGCACACGCCCTATGCGTTCTGGTCGTATGCCGATACTACCGATGTTAATTCTTTTTCAGGTTGGGACAAGATTAATTCGAATTTCAGTTCGTACTTTAAAACAGCAAAGCCCTCGAAAGCCAAGATTGATCGCGAATGGCATGAAATAAAAGTCTTTGGCAATGGTGCCTATGTTCGGTTTACGCAACATATAGAAGACGACACCATTCGACCCGGCCAGGCGCAGGTAAGGGTACTGGAAAAAATAAAAGGCCAATGGAAAATTGTGCTTGTCTCGGTAATTGCCATTGAAAAAGAAACGCTGCCGCAGCTTTAAAACTCTAGTATTAATTCCAGTAGCACTGGGTGACCGGTGCTACTGCTTTTTAGTACTGACCCGTACGAAGCATCACCAACGTACACGCTTCAAGTGCTTCAATACCATTCTCCTCAGCCAGTTTTTCAAATTCTTCATTCTCTGTACCCGGATTGAAAATAATCCGTTTGGGTTTTAACGAGAGAATGTAATTATACCACTCGGACTGATGGGATGGTCCAATGTATAAAGTCACCGTATCGACATTGTCAATCACGGGTTTCTTCCGGATATCCAGAATCGGATTGCCCACTACATCACCATGCTTGATTCCTACAGGCACCACATCGTGGTTATAGTGCTGCAACGTTGAAGCAGCAAGGTACGCATACCGCGAGGGATTGGTAGTAGCTCCGATAATAACTGTCTTTTTCATTGACTGGATGCGAGACATTAGATGGGCGATTTTTTATCGACTGAAAGTTATTGACTTCAAGCAACCAGAAACCAACAGTCGTGAACTAAGAACCATAAGCCTTAAACCTTGAACCGTAAACATTCCACTACTGCTTCTGCGCATCGCTCACCATCCATGGCGGCTGATACAATTCCCCCGGCATACCCTGCCCCTTCACCACACGGAAACAACTTCTTAATTTGCGGATGCTCCAACGTATTCTTATCGCGCGGAATCTTAACAGGCGATGACGTTCTGCTTTCAACACCAATTACCTGGGCTTCGTTCGTAAAGTATCCTTTCATTTTACTTCCAAAATTGCGGAAGCCTTGCTGCAACGCTTTCGTTATAAACGGAGGCAGTACATCACCTAAAGAACTGGACGTTAGCCCCGGTTGGTACGATGATTCCAGTAACGAAGTAGAAACTGTGCCCTCCACAAAATCAACCAGTCGCTGTGCCGGGGCCAGTTGACGGCCACCGGCTACAGCACACGCTTGTTGTTCAATGGCGGCCTGAAAATACATGGCGGCAAGCGGACCATGCTTGGCATATGCTTTAAAGTCCACTTCGTCAACGGCTACTACGATGCCGCTGTTGGCAAACCTGGAATCTCTGCGTGAAGGACTCATACCATTGACAACAATCTCGCCTGGTGCCGTGGCAGCGGGAACGATAAAGCCCCCCGGACACATGCAAAAGGAAAACACACCTCGTTCCTTCCCGTCAACCTTGGCTTGATGAACCAACGCATACGATGAAGCCGGAAGATACGGTCCGCGGTCAACACGACAATGATATTGAATCTGATCGATCAGACTTTGATGATGTTCAACACGAACACCCAGGGCAAACGGCTTGGATTCAATCAGAATATTTTTCGTATGCAACAATTCAAAAATATCGCGGGCGGAGTGACCGGTAGCCAGAATAACCGCTTCACCTTGAATTTTACTTCCATCACTTGTTATAACGCCACGAATACGTTCGCTGTCGAGGATGAAATCAGTTACTTTGGTTTGAAAGTGAATTTCACCCCCGGCATTGAGAATACTTTGCCTGATTTCAGCAATGAGTTTAGGAAGTTTATTGGTGCCGATGTGGGGATGCGCATCGAAGAGAATTTCATCCTTTGCTCCGTGCGCTACCAGTATCTCTAAAATTCTGCGAATATCTCCGCGCTTCTTCGACCGTGTATAAAGCTTACCATCGGAGTAGGTTCCGGCCCCGCCTTCACCAAAACAATAATTCGATTCCGGATTTACAATGTGATCTTTATTGATCGCGGCCAGGTCTCGCCTTCTTGTCTGCACATCATTGCCTCGCTCCAGCACAACGGGCTTAAGGCCAAACTCAATCAATCGTAGCGCAGCAAACAATCCGGCCGGGCCACTGCCAACTACTACTACCTGTGGCTGCTTGCTTACATCTTTAAAATCACTTCGATACGAAATAGTGGGTGTCTGCTCTGCACGCGAACGGATTTCGCATTGTACACGAACGACAACATTTTTTGACCGGGCATCGATAGAGCGTTTTACCGGATAAACAAACACACTACCATCGCGAGGCAAGCCCGATTTCTGAAAGAGTGTGGCTTCAAAATGTTCATCATTAAAAGCCTCCTGAGGAGTGAGTACAAGTTCAATGGTTTTCATACGGGAAGGTGTTTATCCTTCAATGTGTGCAAAGATAGCAAGTTACCAGCAATGCTTACCGGAAGGAGAACACATTGCCAAAGTTCAGCCCGAAATGAAAGGTAGTAGAGAACTTGGATTGATTGAGATCTTCAAAGTACGATTCGTAATCAGGGTCTACATCAAAACCACGATAGCCAATATCAGCGGCAAAAAACGTATCGATGGTAAATCCCTTCGTGTTACTCTTACGCATAATGCGATACCCCAGCACGGCACCCCACTCAATACGTTGCTCCACTGAATTAAACGTGAGAATGTTATCGGAGAAAGCAATTGGCTGATTAACAAAGTGCCCCAGGTTAGTAAACCGGATTTCGTGCCCGAAATACCACATGCCCGCCTTTAACGGATTATAAAATTTTTGCCGGATGCTGATACTATATCCGCGTTCGAAAATCTTGCCCGGAGTAATGTCGTTGTCGGCTTTAAAAAACGGATCGCGCACACCAATAAATTCAAACTCATGCCCGAGCCGCTCCTGCTGATAAAATTCAACCGCCAGCGGAATCTGCCCCACGGCCAGCCATACGGGATTGGTCGCAAAAATTACACCTCTGAATTCGTTCGAGCGCTCATCAAAGTAATTGAAGCCCGTTGCTTTTTTGGCGGACTTGCGCGTTGATGTTTTGGAAGCCAGATCAACAATTTCTTTTCCCAATTTTTTATCTTCATAGAACGGCTTATAGTACCCCGACAACTTTCCATCGGTTTCGTAAATCTCCCACGTGCCGGTTTTTAACTCGCCTTCCAAGGTTCCTTTTGTTTGAAGATTTCCATTGGGAAAGTAACCATAGTATGTTCCTTTGTCTTTATCGAACACACATTCTCCTTCACGCTTGCCGTCTTCAAAATAGTACTCCCACTTACCTTGCCGCTTGCCGTTTACCATCTGACCTTTGGCAAGCAATTTTCCACTTGGATAATATTCGCGATACTCGCCTGAGCCCTTATCAAACTTCGCTTCGCTTTTCAATGTGCCATTGGCATTCATCGTTTTCCAGTAACCGGTTTTCTTACCTTCCATGAAATCGCCCGATGAACTGATGGTGCCATCTTCAAAATAATATTCCCAACTGCCGGTGGGCTCATCGTTTACATACTTTCCTTTTGAGGAAACTTTGCCTGAAGAAAAATACGTAAGCCACTCTCCGTTTTTCTTTCCACTGGAATAGTCACCTTCGGTTTGCAAAGTTCCATCCTCGGCATAGTAACGCCAGTGGCCGGCATTTTTCACACCCGACTTTGGCCCCTCCGCCAGTACTTTACCGGAGTGATAGTATTCCGTAAACCGGCCAAAATCATCGGTGTATTCAATCTCTCCCTTCTTTACTCCATCTTCAAAGTAATACGTCCACAACCCTATGCGCTTGTTCTCTTTATAATTCCCCAACTCTTTTATCTGACCGTTTTCATAATACATTTTCCATTCGCCTTCACGGTTTCTGCCGTTGATTATTCCTTCCATGCTCTTCTCGCCACTTTCATAGAAGTATTCCCAAAGCCCCAGGTTTGCGCTCTTAAAAAGGATGCCCCGCATTTTGAGCTTGCCGGTTTCGTAATAGAACTCCCACACACCCGAAGTCTCGTTGTTTTCAAATTGCCCTTTGGATTCGATGTTGCCGTTGAGGTAGTATGAAATGTACTTCCCATGCAACACATTACGGATAGTATCTTTTACTTGGTAAACTTCCTTGATGTTTTTCTTCTTCTGATCGTGATAGGTTTGACGCGTGAATCCCTGGGCGAATACCAGGCTTGATCCACCGATCACACTAAAGAAACAACTCAGCAGTAATTTTCTCACCATCAGAAAGCGTAGCTCACCCCAAAGATACACAAGAATTTAAGAGGTACGAAGTACAAGGTAAGAGGTAAGAGGTACAAAGTACAAGGTATGAGGTATGAGGTACGCTTTAATCAAACAAATCGTACCTCGTATTTCGTACCTCGTAATTACCCAAACGCTGCTCTACCCCACTCAGCCTTCTCAGCTTCGCTCCACAAGGCTGGGAAAAAGATGATCTTCTGAAATCGTGGTGGCAAGTATTTTTGCCAGTTGGTGCCTCCGGTGGCTTTTATGTCTTCCGGATCTTTATGCAGGTAACGACTGGCCGATTTCAAATGCGCCAGCGGCCAGCGAACATTCGCCAGACTGTCAAACTCCCGAAGACGGTCAACCATCACGCTCCGTTTTGAAGAAGTGGTAAAGTTTCGTTCGAACAATTGCAACAAGTTGGTATTGACCAACGCAGTGCCGGTTTCCAGAAAATCGTTCATGTACTTCAACTCAAACTGTTGAAGTGTTAATGTCTTTTTACCGGAGGCTAATTCAGTCGCACCACTACGCCAGTATAATTTATCCAACATCGCAGAAACACTTTTATCCATCAAGGTATCGCGTTCAGCAACACTTACCAGGTTAATCATGTTGGTGGAGTAAATTTCTATTAGCCGGTATTGTGCCGACTGAAAACCACTGGCCGGAAGCAGCGCCATTCTGAATTTCAGAAACTGCTCCTTCTCCATGCCCTCCACCATTACACCGAAAGAACTTTCCAGTTGGCGGAAGTATCGGATAACACGATCCAGCCGGTCGATGAAAAAATCTTCTGTGAGGTATTCGCGTTTGGTGATTTGTTCCAGTTCGTGAAGGATAAGCTTGAAGTATAATTCGGTAATCTGATGATAGAGAATAAAGACCTTCTCATCAGGAAACTGCGTCTTTGGGTTTTGAAGACTTAACAACGTATCCAGATGAATGTAATCCCAGTACGTGAGATAGTCAGCATACAAAAGGCCATCGAGGTATGAGGAAAGATCCTGGCCCATGGCATCATACTTGGCCTGCAATTTTTTTAATTGTTCCAGGAGTACCGGATCTACCATTTTATCGTCCATACGATCACAATTAGAATGTAAATTACTTGTGTAAATTTGAGTGAAAGTTAACGCATTAATCGAAAACTCTATGTCAACCTCCAACGCAACGGGCACTACCACTTCGCGAAAATCAATGAAGCAAGATTTGTTCGATCATCCTGATTTTTACAGCCTGGACGAGCTGTTGACGGAAGAGCAAAAACTCATTCGCAGTTCCATTCGCGACTTTGTGAAAAAAGAAATTTCGCCCTACATCGAAGACTGGGCTCAGCGCGCACACTTCCCTTACGAAATCGTAAAAAAATTTGGTGACATCGGTGCTTTTGGACCCACCATACCTACCGAATATGGTGGTGGTAGCCTTGACTACATTTCGTACGGGTTGATCATGCAGGAAATTGAGCGTGGCGATTCGGGCATGCGTTCCACTGCTTCGGTGCAAGGTTCACTGGTAATGTACCCCATCTATAAATTCGGCAATGAAGCACAACGCAAAAAATACTTGCCTAAGCTTGGCTCGGGCGAATGGCTCGGTTGCTTTGGATTGACGGAGCCCGACCACGGTTCAAATCCATCGGGCATGGTAACAAACTTCAAAGACATGGGCGACCATTATTTATTGAATGGTGCCAAGATGTGGATATCCAATTCTCCCCGTGCTGATGTAGCCGTAGTATGGGCCAAGAACGAAGCAGGCAGAATTCACGGACTGATTGTTGAGCGCGGCATGGAAGGATTTTCTACACCTGAAACACATGGCAAATGGTCGCTGCGGGCCAGCGCCACGGGCGAACTTGTATTCGATAATGTAAAAGTTCCAAAAGAAAATTTACTGCCCGGCAAAAACGGATTAGGTGCACCGATGATGTGTTTGGATTCTGCCCGTTATGGAATTGCCTGGGGTGCTATTGGTGCTGCTATGGATTGCTATGATTCGGCCCGAAGGTATGCAGCCGAAAGAATTCAATTCGGGAAACCCATCGCTTCGTTTCAATTGATCCAGAAAAAATTAGCCGAGATGCTCACCGAAATCACCAAAGCTCAATTGTTGAACTGGCGCCTGGGTGTGTTGATGAATGAAGGTAAAGCCACCACACCCCAAATCTCGATGGCGAAACGAAACAGTGTGCAGATGGCGCTCGAGATTGCGCGCGAAGCCCGACAAATGCATGGCGGCATGGGCATTACCGGAGAATATCCGATTATGCGACACATGATGAATTTAGAATCGGTGGTAACGTACGAAGGCACACACGACATTCACTTACTCATTCTCGGAAATCAGATTACGGGAATACCGGCTTTCGTTTGAGTTGAAGATTGTTTGATGACGTGAGGCTTATGTTGAAGTTTTAACACCATTTTTTTAACTAACTCTCACCAGAAGATTTTTAATCTACTGTAGTCAATTAAATTTTGATTTGATCAATTGTTCGCAATACCTTCGCGGCATTATTAACTAAACATTTTTTTATGAAACTAAGACCCTTACTTACATTCGCTGTGATTGCCGCCATTATTTCATCGTGTGGAATTAATGACCTGGAAGATCGTTTGGACAAAGTAGAAAATGCACTTGGCACGAATGAACCCATCCGTTTTGAATTCACTACTACAAATTACGATGATCAGGAAGTATCAAAAAAAGCAAGCTATGGTTTTAAAAGTAGCGGGTACTACACTTCATACCTTGGTGACAATCAAGATGACACCTACTACATTTTCATTCAGCGTCTTGCCGATGTAACTTGGGAAGAAGATGCCTGGATTGAGTTCGAATATAATGCTGAGACAAAAGAAGTTACTGAAGGTGCTGCTTACTTAGAGTTTCGTGACAATTCCGGAAACCGAATTAATCCAACCTTTGATCCGGACAATACGGGTCACACCTTCGAACTTAAGGTGCACTCTTTCAACGGAGAAAGTGGCTCAATTGAAGTTGAAGTTATTGCCAGCACTGATGAAACTGCGGGGAATAATGAATACGAAGGCAAGCCTATGAATCTCAACATGAAGTTCAAAGGTAAACTGGATGTGTTCCTGGATTAATCCGGACTGATCACAACTAACATTCTAAAAGGCTGGTTGAGTTACTTCAACCAGCCTTTTATTTTTTCATAAGGAATTACAAAGTCTTGTGCGCCCATCACATACGGTGCCACTTCATAAATATTGAAGACAAAGCGAATGCCCTCAGGGGTAAATCCATAATTGCTGTTCAACGTAAATTCATCTTCCGGAAACTCATAGCCTTGTTCAGAATATGAAGTACTGTCAGAAAACTCTATCGACTGGCGAAAGGCTTCTTCACCGGCTGCGGTTAACGCTGCTTCATACCCTGGCTTCAGTACATCGGCTAATGTTACGCGTGCTCCGGTAACCGGATGAAGATTTATAAAATACGTTTCGTACCCACCGTGCGCCCCACCGGTAAAGTACTCGGTAGTAGAAACCAGGCTGATCAATGAATCACTGGTAATCACTACATCAACAGCCGCATCAAACGACCAACCCAATGTATTCTCCTCAAACTCGGCCACGAAAGATTCAAACTCGCCAACGAAAGTCCTGGCATCGGCTTCAAACGAAAGCGAATCTAAAGTCGGATTACCGCTACTTACGGTTAATGCAATACCCTTGGTGATGGAATCGAGCACAGCCTGGGGCAACCCTGTAAACATCGGGTACACCACTTCGTAAGAGGCACAGGGGATCGTATCCACCGCACAACCACCTTTCGATTCGAGGTGAAATGTTTTTATCTCGTAACCAACCATCGGTTTTTCTTTCTCCTCTTTCTTAGGAGAGCACGCGAGCACAGCCAGCATAACGAATAGTGAGAGGAGCCTTACTTGCATACTATTTCTATTTTAATACTTCAGCCAGTTTATCATCTAACGCTTTACCACGAAGGTTCTTCGCGATGATTACACCGTTCGGATCGAGCAACAGTGAAAAAGGAATGCCGGTAATGTTATAGGTTTTGGCCGCTTCCGATTGCCAGTACTTCAAATCCGATACATGTGTCCAGGTGAGGCCGTCTTGTTTTATGGCCTGCATCCAATCGCTCTTGCTTCGATCCAGCGAAACACCAAACACGGTAAATCCTTTCGACTTATACTTATTATACGCCTTTACTACGTTAGGATTTTCCTGGCGGCACGGTCCGCACCACTTGGCCCAGAAATCAACCAGAACATACTTGCCCTTCATCGATGAGAGTTTTACTACCTGGCCGGTAGTATCGGGCAACGCTATTTCAGGAGCAGGCTGACCAATGGCCAGCAATTTCATTTTATCAACCATGGTTACAAAATCCTTTGAAACCTGGTATTGAGGCCACTCTTTTTTCAACTTTTCTGCCACAGCCAGATAGGTATCGAAATACTTATCGCTGTCGATAACATTGCTTTGCAGTAAGTTGATGGCACCCAACGAAGGTGGCGATGTCTTCAACAGGTTGGCAACTTCATTGTGGCTTTTCTCGATAAGCTTCGTATGAAGCTTTGCATATGTGCTCCTGAGCTCATCAACACGTTCCATATCTTTTGCCTGATAGGCAACCTGGTATTCTTCATTGAGTTTGGCAATCTCCGGTGAACTCCCAGCTTCCTGTTCGGCCGCCTGAAGGATACCTTGTGCTTTGTAAATCAGATCAATTTCGGGCGAGCCTTTAATTTCAGAAAATCCTCTTGGGTCATTTCCGTCAACATTAATCTGAACATTGGATTTGTATAAAATAAAGTCGACCGACTGGCGGCCATAAAAGGTGATCTTGTAGTAACCCGGCTGCGACAACTTAACCTGCTTGGAATACGTGTAGTTGCTTTTCAATTTGACCGTATCCTGCCAGCCAAACGATCCGTTCTTGATTTCCTGAATAGTAATCTGACCTTGTTGTTGTGGAAAGCCCACCTTACCAGATAGGGTTACGGTCCACGTTTCAGTATCAGCTGCTTCTTCTTTTGTAGTGGATGAACACGAAAAGCCCAGTGCCAACAACATAAAGCTTAACGCCCTTGCCTTAACCCATTTCATCGTCCTGCCTTCTTCTCTTTGCTTTCTGCTTTCTGCTTTCATGCTTCCTGTAGTTTCTTGGTTAATAATTGTGTTGCTACTTTTGGATCGGCCTTGCCCTTGCTGCGCTTCATCACTTCGCCCATAAACATGGTGATGATGTTCTTCTTTCCTTTCTTGAACTCCTCTACCTTCAGCGGGAATTCTTTCATTACTTCTTCTATGATGGGTAAAATCGAATCCAGGTTACTATCCTGAATAACATTCAACTGTTGGGCCACTTCCAGCGCAGACTTGCCCGGATTTTTCAACAACTCTGGAAATACCTTATGCGAGGCAATTCCAAAGTTGATCTTTCCTTCATCAATCAATGAAATAATCTCCGCCACAACCTGCGGCTTCAATGGAAATTCATCGGCCGACAAATTAAAATCATTGAGGTACGACTTGATCGGCCCCATTACCCAGTTGGCGGCAGCCTTGTAGTGGCTGGTGTGCTTGCCAATTTCTTCGAAGTACAGCGCCACTTCTTTGGCATCGGTAAGTACCTGGGCATCGTATGCTGAAAGATTAAACTCGGTAGTGTACTTATGCTGTAACTCCCTTGGCAAGGCCGGCATGGATGATTTGATCTCATTCAACCATTGCTCCGAAACTTCCATCGGACTTAAATCCGGATCGGGAAAGTATCGGTAATCGTTCAGTTCTTCCTTGGTGCGCATGCCGTAGGTTTTGTTACTGTCCACATCATACGTACGCGTTTCAGAAACAATAGCAATACCTTTTTCGAGCAAACCAATCTGGCGCTCTACTTCATGATCGATGGCGTGCTTCACATTGTGCATCGAGTTCATGTTTTTAATCTCGACTTTCTTGCCATACTCGCTTGCATCCTTCAGCATCACCGACACGTTGGCATCGCACCGCATGGAACCTTCTTCCATGTTGCCATCGCAGATGTCGAGGTAGCGAACAAGTTTCCTAACCTCTGTGAGAATGGCATGTGCATCTTCCGAACTTCGCAGATCGGGTTCTGTTACAATTTCAATAAGCGGAACACCGGCACGATTGAAGTCCACTAAAGTATCGGTCTCCCCTTCCAGGTGGATGGATTTGCCGGCATCTTCCTCGATGTGAATCCTGTTAAGCTTTATATCCTTCAACCCACCTTTTGAATTGATGGTGATGTATCCACCCTTACAAATTGGCGTGCGGTCTTGTGTTAATTGGTAGCCTTTCGGCAGATCAGGATAGAAATAATTCTTACGATCAAAAATATTGAAGCGTGAAATCGCTGAATGGCAGGCCAGCCCCATCTTGATAGCGTACTCTACTACTTTCTTGTTAAGCTTTGGTAATGTACCCGGATGGCCAAGCGTGATCACACTCAGGTTAGTATTCGGATCGCTGCCAAACGAGTTCGAATCGCCAGCATAAATTTTACTGTTGGTAAGAAGCTGTGCATGCACCTCAAGACCAATGACTACCGTATATTTATCGCGAATGGTTTTGTCCATGTGTAAAGCCACCAGGCGTAAACGCCTAGAGCAAGTTTGATACTTAATAGTTTAATGAACCAATTTACGCGCTTTTTCTAGAACAGCGTCCAGACCGTTCAGGTTCTTTCCACCGGCTGTTGCAAAGAACGGCTGACCTCCGCCACCGCCTTCAATCTCCTTCGCGAGTTCTTTCACCATATTCCCGGCATGATAGGTATTGGTCGTTGCCAGCTTCTCACCGATCATCACCGTTACCTGAGGTTTTCCTTCCACATCGGCCGCGAGAATCATGAGCAGGTCGTCAAACTGATTTCGTAATCCATACGCAATGTTCTTCAGTGCATCGGCATTCGGTACCGACACCTTCTCAATGATTAAACTATAACCATTGTTCTTCACTGCTTTCGAAGCCAGTACATCTTTCAACTGATTGGCTCGTTCTTGTTGAATGGCTTCAAGTTTTTTCTCAAGCGCATGTTTTTCGTCAATCAGGTTTTTGGTTGAAATGAGAATATCTTTCGGATTCTTCAACAACTCCTTCACCTGGTTCAATAACCCAACCGACTCACGAACAAAACGCTCTGCTTCTTCGGCTGTGATTGCTTCAATTCTGCGAACACCGGCCGCCACCGAACTTTCAGCCATGATCTTGAAAAGTCCGATCTGCCCGGTTGCCGGAACGTGCGTACCACCACAAAGCTCGACTGAAAACTTCGGATCGAAGGTAATTACACGAACGAAGTCACCATACTTCTCACCGAAGAGCGCCATCGCACCAAGCTGTTTCGCCTGATCGATCGGTACATTCCGCTTTTCGTCCAACGGAATATTCTCACGCACCTTCTGATTAACAATATCTTCAACCATCTGAATTTCTTCAGGCGTCATCGCAGCAAAATGCGAGAAGTCAAAACGAAGTACTTTATCATTTACCAGCGAACCTTTCTGTTCAACGTGCTTGCCCAATACTTGGCGAAGTGCCGCGTGAAGCAAGTGTGTAGCCGAGTGATTGTCCATACTCAGTTGCCGCTTCTGTTTATTAACAACTGCGCTAAAGGGAACGCTGAGATTCTCAGGAAGCTTGCTGGCGAAATGAACAATCAACTCATTCTCCTTCTTGGTATCGATGATGTAAATTTTCTCGTTCGCATTTTCGATGTATCCGGTATCCCCTACCTGTCCGCCACTCTCAGCGTAAAAAGGTGTGCGATTGAAAACCAACTGGAATAATTCTTTATCCTTCTGCTTGATCTTCCTGTACTTGATTAACGACACTTCAGATTCTAAGTTATCATATCCAATAAATTCTGACTTAGCATCTGCTCCTACTAAAATCCAATCACCGGTCTCTTTAGCAGCCGCAGCCTTGGAGCGCGACTTCTGTTTGTCCATTTCAATTTTGAAACCTTCTTCATCCACGGAAAAGCCACGCTCGCGGGCGATCAGGGAAGTAAGGTCTAACGGAAAGCCGTAGGTGTCGTACAATTCGAAGGCTTGCTCACCACTGATGGAAGTCAACACTTCAATACGCTTCAATCCTTTTTCCAACGTTCTCAAGAACGAAGTCTCCTCTTCAAAAATCACTTTGCCAACGTAATCTTTCTGCGATTCAAGTTCAGAAAATACATCTCTCAACTGATTGCTCAGCACGGGCACCAGCTTGTAAATGAAAGGTTCCTTGAAATTGAGGAAGGTAAATCCGTAGCGAACGGCTCTTCTTAAAATGCGTCTAATCACATAGCCCGCACCGGTGTTGGAAGGGAGCTGACCATCGGCAATAGCAAACGAAACTGCGCGCACGTGATCGGCAATCACCCGCATGGCGATGTCAGTCTTTTCGTCTTGCTTGTACTTTACTCCTGCAGCATCGCCAATAAAATTCAGCAGTGGAGAGAACACATCGGTATCGTAATTCGATGTCTTCTTTTGAATGGCCATGCACAACCGCTCGAAGCCCATACCCGTATCGACATGTTGAGCCGGAAGTTTCTCCAATGAACCATCGGCCTTACGGTTAAACTCCATGAACACGAGATTCCAGATCTCCACCACCTGCGGGTGGCTGGCATTCACTAATTCTTTTCCGGGAAGTTTCTTTACTTCATCATCACTGCGAAGGTCAATGTGAATTTCCGAACACGGACCACACGGACCCTGCTCACCCATCTCCCAAAAATTGTCCTTTTTATTTCCACGAAGAATCCGGTCTTCAGCGATATGTTCCTTCCAGAAATTATGAGCGTCCTGATCGAACGCTAGATTCTCTTTTACATCACCTTCAAACACGGTAACGTAAAGACGATCCTTTGGAAGTTTATATTCATCGGTTAGTAATTCCCACGCCCAGGCGATTGCGTCCTTTTTAAAGTAGTCACCAAAGCTCCAGTTGCCCAGCATCTCGAACATGGTGTGGTGATAGGTATCGATACCTACTTCTTCCAGGTCGTTGTGTTTGCCGCTTACCCGAAGACATTTCTGTGTGTCGGCCACGCGCGAGCTTTTTGGCTTGGCATTTCCGAGGAAGCAGTCTTTAAACTGCACCATGCCGGAGTTGGTAAACAAGAGTGTGGGATCGTTCTTCAACACGAGAGGCGCTGAAGGCACGATGGTGTGGCCTTTTTTCTCAAAAAACTCCAAAAATTTCCGTCTGATTGAACCCGAATCCATGTCACTTACGATTTTAAAAAATTTGTGCCCCTGGCTTGAATTCTGCCCGATTGTTGGAAAGAACCCAAGATCTCCTCCAGAAACCCCTTTGGAAAGGGAAGGATTTGGGTGAGTGAAGCTGTTTTTACTATATTGCCTCATTAAAAAAACAAGGCAAGCCACAAAATTAAGCGCAGTTGACACAGATTAAGCAGGTAATGGATTTTTTTTTCTGGCTTGTACGCATTGAACCTTCGACCCTGAACCTGACTTAATGAAGCAACCCCGGTACACGTACAATTCGGAGACTTGCCAGTACGAATCTGCCAGGATAACCTGGCGATATCTAGTTGTAACGGCAATAGGGATGGTCGTAACGGGCGCTTTTTTATGCGTGGGTATTATCTTTCTTCACAACCGCTTACTGGAAACCGAAGATGAACGTGCGCTTCGGGCCGAGAACAAAATCCTCAAAGCGCATAAGCCTGTACTTGAAGCTGAGCTACAAAACATTGAAACGACCCTGCATAAATTAAAGGTGGAAGATCAATCGCTTTACACCAAACTCTTTAATACTACTCCACCCGCTACGGCACAAAGAAAATCATCGGTTACAAAAGAGCAGGTACTACTGGCAGATGCTTCGCAGTTCCGTTCCATTCTAAATACACTTGGTGAAAAATCATCAGCACTGGCCGATCACTCTACAAAGACCAACCAGGCCTTTGGTAATGCCATTCATGTTGACAAAACTGATGTTGACCTGATGATTTCAATTCCATCACGCATACCGCTTGCTGATCCAGCGATCGATAAACTAGCATCAGGCTTTGGTAAACGCGTAAACCCCTTTCATAAAGGAATGTATTTTCACCCTGGGCTGGATTTCGTTGCCCCACGGGGCACCGAAGTTTACGCTACAGCACCAGGGGTAGTACGTAGTATAAACAAAACCACGGTCGAAGCCGGATATGGCAATTCTATCTTGATCAAACATGAAAACGGTCTAGAAACCCGCTACGCACACTTGGAAGAAATCAGGGTTAACCCCGCGCAAAAAATAAAAAAAGGAATGGTGATCGGCACGGTAGGAAATAGCGGTGGCTCCATGGCCCCTCACCTGCATTATGAAATTATTCGCGATGGCGAAACTATCGATCCCGCTCCCTATCTTATGGAGGGGTTGAGCAGCCAGCAATATTCGAAGTTGATGGAAAGAAGTAAAAAACAAAACCAGTCACTCGATTAATGGCGCGCACCCGATACATCTATAATCCTGAAACGTGCAAGTATGAGCCGGTGTACCTGAAAGGCAAGGCACTGCGCAATTCAGTATTGACCTTTCTCGGAGGCTCGTTGGTGTTGGCGTTGGTCGGATACGGAATCTACATCCGGTATGTCGGTTCAATGGATGAGATGATTCTGAAAGAACGAAATGTAAAGCTGAAAATAGAATGGCAGATTCTGGAAGAACGTATGGCCAATGCCTACAGCTCTCTCCACGAGTTGATTGATAAAGACGATCACAATTACCGTGTCATCCTGGATTCCAATCCCCTGGAACCGAACATTCGTGAAGCGGGGATTGGTGGTAGTGAAAAATTCAACGCAAATGAAATCAAGGATTTTCCGATAGTATTGAACAGCTACACCAATCTTCTGCATTTAAAAAATCAACTCGATGTGGAGGTGCAATCCTACGAAGAATTAAAAGCGATGGTTGAAGATAAAGTAGAAGCGTGGGCATCGCGACCCGCCATCCAGCCCATCAACAACAAGCAACTGGATCGCCTGCACCTTACGTATGGGTCGCGTCTTCATCCGCTGTTTCATGTAGTGAGAGAACACAAAGGGCTGGACTTTGCCGCGCAAAAAGGCACACCGGTTTACGCAACCGGTGATGGTAAGATTGCTATGGCATACTTTTCTGATTCGTATGGCAATGTTGTGTACGTTAATCACGGGCATGACTACGAAACGCGGTACGCTCACTTATCCGGCTTTGCCGTAAAAGCAGGTGAACAAATTAAGCGCGGCCAGGTAATCGGATATGTAGGCAACACCGGAAACTCCAAGGCCGCACATCTTCACTATGAAGTTTTGTTTAAAGGAAATCACGTTAATCCAATTAACTTCTTCCAACGCGACCTCAGCAATAAGGAATACGACAAGCTGATTGAAGACGGTAAAAACCACACCGCTCCGCTGGATTAATTCCACATCTCACCTTTTCTTCACGCTTCCGGAAGCAAGGGTTTCCTGATTGAGTACAGTTTTTAGTTTACGGTCCAGTACTTTCCGATCCCTACGTTTTGTAACACTTAATACTTTAGCCGAAACCTCTTCGTGAATCAGGTTCTGGTTGTAATCGTAAATCCTGATAATGGTTTTCCCTTTCAGGGATGGTCCGGTTTCAATCACCCAAAATGGACTTTTATCCTGAGCGATAAGCTTGGTTGTTAATCCGGCTACAAGAATGATGATGAATAAGGATATCTTAGCTTTCATGGTAGTGTTTTTATAAAGGGAACGACCAACAGCAAAAAGGTTTGCCCGTACCGGGTATACACTTTCCTTTTCCTGACAAAAACCGGCTGGTAGCCGACAGTTGAAGAATGGTATCGTTTGGTCGACCATTCATGGCTTTTTGTCCACACTGATCATTTTGTGAAAACCTGATCGATCAAAAAGGAGTAAACGTCAGTGATGAATACATTCTTCTCGAAGCTGGCTTTATCCAACGACACGCAAAGCAAACTGGCGCGACACACCTTGTTTTGGTTTGTGTGCTGGGCTTTCCAGGGATTCATCTACAGTTTCCTGTATACCGATAATGCGGGGAATGTTAAATACCTGATCGCCTATGGCGAATCGCTCATTTTTCTTCCACAGCACATGTTTCTTGCTTATGGCATTATCTACCTGATGCTGCCACAGTATCTGCTGAAAGGAAAATACTGGGCCGGGTTTGCAGGCGTACTGTTATTTATATCCGCTGCTGCTTTATTCTCTCCACTTGTACAAATGCTGGTGATTCATCCATTTCGCGATGCCGTAGGATTTCCGTATTATCCCAAGAACATATTCATAGCTTTTCTCGGAGGCCTGCGCGGCTCCATGACCGTGGCCGGATTTGCCGTGGCCATCAAACTGCTGAAGCACTGGTACTTTAAAAACACCGAGAATCAAATTTTGGAAAAAGAGAAGCTCCGTGCAGAACTTGAACTCCTCAAAGGTCAGCTTCATCCGCACTTCATGTTCAACACACTTAATGGAATTTACTCGCTGGCGCTGAAAGAATCGCAACGCACGGCCGATGCTATTTTGAACCTGTCCAATCTGATGCGTTATATGATGTCAGAATCCGGGCAAACCATCATTTCGCTTTCGCACGAAATTGAAATCATCAGAACCTACATTTTGATGGAGCAGAATCGTTTTGGTGATCGACTCGATGTAGCACTTAACATTCAAGGCAACATGAACGATAAATTCATTGCTCCGTTAATACTCCTTCCCTTTGTTGAAAACGGATTCAAGCACGGCACGAGCAAGATGTCAGAGCAAGCCTGGATGAGCCTGGAGCTCTTGGTAAAAGATTCAGAACTAAAATTCAAACTGATCAACGGCAAACCAACCCACTCAGATAAAAGTACCGTCTCTCCATCGGGCATCGGCCTCGCCAATGTTCAAAAACGACTGGGACTTTTGTATCCGCAAGGGCACGAGCTACGCATCACCGAAGATGATTCTACGTTTATTGTTTCGCTGATGGTGCAGCTTCAAAAAATTCAAATCACAACAGCATGAAACTCAAGTGTCTTTTAGTGGATGACGAGCCTCCCGCGTTAGAGATTCTGCGAACCTATATTTCAGCGGTGCCCGCCCTTGATATTGCCGGAGAATGCTTCCACGGTATGGACGCTTTTAATTTCCTTCAGCATACTAAAGTCGACTTGATTTTTCTGGACGTGCAGATGCCCAGACTTTTAGGCACTGATCTTATAAAATCACTTCCGCATCCGCCACGCATTATTTTCACCACAGCGCATCGCGAATTCGCCACTGATGGGTTTGACCTGAATGCTGTTGATTACTTGCTGAAACCCTATTCTTTCGACCGCTTTTTGAAAGCCATTCACAAAGCATTACAGCAAGAGGTAAAAGCTACTTTGGCTGAAGGACCGAACGTTCACCACGAAAGTGAGCGGTTTCTCTACTTCAGAGCAGACCGAAAAATGGTTAAGGTAAAAGTCGATGACATCATCTACGTGGAGAGCCTGCGAGACTATGTTAAGATTTTCACCACAACCCAGTCACCGATTCTCACCAAACAAACCATCAGTTCGTTGGAAGACATGCTCCCGGCTGATTATTTTCTTCGCGTTCACCGTTCGTTTATAATCGCCCTGGCCAAAGTAAGTTCATACACTCCGCAAAGTGTCTACCTCGGTAAAACAGAAATTCCGGTGGGACCACTCTACAAATCGGAAGTAATAAAATCATTGCTTGCATGAAAGCTGGTTTGGTGCTTAAAAAAATCTGAATTTCCAATTTTCAATTTGTTTTTTCTGCTTCAAAATTCTGCTTTCTTTGCCCTTGTAAATAGTTGGCAATGCGGTCTTTAATCGTCTTTGGTTTAATTTGTATTTCAGCATCAGTTCTGGCACAATCCGACACCCTCTCCATCATCGGTGTTGGTGATATAATGATGGGTACCAACTACCCCGAAAACAAACTTCCTCCTAACGATGGTGAATTCTTAATGAAACAAGTGCAGCACGTGCTCCGCGATGCTGATGTTACCTTCGGAAATTTAGAAGGTACGCTGCTCGATAGCGGAGGTACCCCAAAAACCTGTCGCGACCCTAAGGTTTGTTACGCCTTTAGAACTCCTGTAGGGTATGTAAAGAATCTGGTTAATGCCGGGTTTGATATGGTAAGCCTGGCCAACAATCATGCTGGCGACATGGGCGATGCCGGCAGAAAAAGCAGCATGAGAACATTGGAAGCAGCTGGCATTCTGCACGCAGGCCAACTCAATCAAAAGACTGTAATCTTCCAAAAGGATAGTATTAAATACGGCCTTGTCGCATTTGCACCCAATAGCAATTGTGTTCCACTGAACGACCTTGAAGGAGCTAAAGCATTGGTAATCGATCTCGCCACCAAGGTAGACGTAGTCATTGTCTCCTTTCATGGTGGTGCCGAGGGCGCTCAATACCAAAATGTACCACGCGCTACCGAAATGTACCACGGAGAAAACCGCGGTGATGTTTACAAATTTGCGCACATCCTCATCGATGCCGGTGCAGATATCATCTTTGGCCACGGTCCGCATGTTACCCGTGCAGTGGAAGTGTACAAAGATCGCTTTATCACCTACAGTATGGGGAATTTTTGTACCTATCGTGGCATCAGTGTATCGGGTGTAAATGGACTTGCTCCTATCATCAAGGTGTTCACCGATAAAACCGGAAAATTTTATCACGCGAAGATCACACCAACGTATCAAACCTATGGCGGTGGCGTTCAGATCGACCCTCAAAACCAGGTGATCAAGAAGATACAGGAGCTCACTAAAAAAGATTTTCCTGAGAGTCGTATTCAGATTGCCGAGAATGGTTTAATTACTTATCTTGCTCAATAACATGGCGTATAAAGAAAAGGAAATCGAAAAGCTTTACTTCTCTATCGGAGAAGTGGCTGATATTTTCAACGTTGCTCCATCACTCATTCGTTTCTGGGAGTCAGAGTTTGATCTTATCAAACCAAAGAAAAACAGAAAAGGAAATCGCCAGTTCACCAAAGAGGATATCGATAATGTTCGCACCATTTACCACCTGGTAAAAGAGAAAGGATTCACTTTACAGGGCGCCAAAGATATGCTGCGAAACGATACGCAGGCCGTACGCGACAAAATGGAAATGATTGACTCACTAAAAAAAGTAAGAGGCTTTCTCGTGGAAATGAGAGAAAAGCTTCACTAGTGAATTATAAAATTTTAGAAAGAGCCGATGGAGACACATCGGCTCTCTTTTTTTGAAATCGTTGTGTTTTATGGATCAGGAAAGACTCTCCATTATTGCATTGCATTTTATTCCGGGACTCGGTGATTACACGGTTCGTCAGCTCGTAAGCTACTGCGGCTCGGCCGAAAAAGTTTTTAAAACCCCGAAAGGCAAACTTCTTAAAATTCCAGGCATCGGTCAGGTAACAGCCGAGGCGATTACAAAAGATCAGCCGTTTAAAAAGGCAGAACAGGAAATCAAGCGAGCCGAAAAAGAAAATACGGAGCTTGTTTTTTACACCGATAAAAAATATCCAGCGCGATTACGCCAGCTTGCCGATGCACCATCTCTGCTCTACGTTAGTGGAACCATTGACTTCGAAAATCCAAAAACAGTTGGTATCGTTGGCACCCGTAAATCAACTGACTACGGAAAGAATTGTGTGGAAGAACTCGTTGAAGGATTAGTACCGCATGGCGCTCTGATCATAAGTGGGCTCGCGTATGGCATCGACATACAGGCCCACAAGCAAGCCCTGCGAAACAACCTGCCAACCCTGGGCGTGATGGGCAGCGGTATGGATGTAATCTATCCGGCCGCACACAAAGAAATCGCCAGGAAGATGCTGAGTCATGGTGGGTTGATTACGGAAAATCCATTCGGAACAAAACCCGATGCCCATAACTTCCCGGCACGCAATCGTATCATTGCCGGGCTCTGTGATGCGTTGATTGTAGTAGAAGCAGCCGAAAAAGGTGGAGCGCTCATCACCGCTGAAATTGCCAACAGCTATAACAAAGATGTTTTTGCCTTTCCCGGAAACATTGGGCAAAGCTATTCAGCCGGCTGCAATGAACTGATCAAAGCCAATAAAGCTCACCTGCTAACATCCGTGAAAGACCTGGAATTTATTATGAACTGGGATATCAACCCAACCGGTACACCGCAGAGAAAAGAAACCTTAACGCTTGATTCCTTTGAACCAAATGAACAAACCGTTTTAAAAGTATTGCTTGATAACAATAACCAACTTATGATTGATGAACTCAGCTGGCGCAGTGGCCTACCCGTAAGTCAGCTGGCTGCAGTGTTACTGGGGCTGGAGTTTAAAGGCATTGTTAGTGCGCTTCCTGGAAAGGTCTACAAGTTAGCAATAGGCAGCAGACGATAGACAATCAACGAGGAACAAATTTTACTACCCGCTAACTAGTAGCTTCCGTCACTCTCTTGTGTCTTCTGATTGCACTTTTCTTTAATAACTTCGTAGGCTTTTAAATCACCAAGCTCACCAGCTTTGCTCAGGTCGAGGCAGCCGTTTTTCATATCGCCAAAGTTGATACGAAGAATGCCCCGCATGTAGTAGGCATCTACATTCTTAGGATTGATCTGGATAATTTTAGAACAGTCGTTAATCGCATCTTCATAGGCCTGCAGAAACTGTTTAGCCTTTCCGCGATTGAAGTACGCCTCGATGTAGTTTTCGTTGATGGTAATGGCCGAAGAAAAATCAGCAATGGCACCGTAGTAGTCCTGCAGCTTCATCTTTACGTTGCCACGGGCAAAGAATGCATCGGCAAACTTCGCATTCTTTTCGATGGCCGTATTGTAATCTTTCATGGCTCCGTGGCGGTCGTCAAACTTATCCTTGATATTCCCACGCAGGTAGTAAGCAGCAGCATAGTTTGGGTCTACTTCAATTGCCTTATTCACATTCAGCAGCGACTCCATAAACTCATTCTTCTCATACAACTCACGACCTTTCTGTGTAAAGTCCTTCGCACCTTGTGAAAACACCAGGCCAGAAGCAAAAACCAAACATGTGAAGAGCACTACCTGTTTCATATCTCCTTGAATTTAAGCAAAATTAAACGATTAATCTTCAAGTGAACTGCTAACGTAATATTTTCAATGCTTTGGGAATATTTCATCGGCCATTTTCATGGCTTCGGCCAGGGCTGTTCGATCAAGACCAACCCTCACGCCCTTCTCTTCCAGGCACGTGACAATCGTTTCAGTTGCCAGGTTGCCAACCAAATCATCTTCCGCCATGGGGCAGCCACCGAAACCACGAATCGCACCATCAAACCGCTTGCATCCTGCTTGAATGGCAGCTTCAATTTTTTCAACAGCCGTCACAGGATTGGAATGAAGATGAACTCCAATCTCAACGTGTGGATACTGCTTCGACAATGAGGTGAACAAATTCGTAATTGTATCCGGTTTGGAAACACCAATCGTGTCGGCCAGCGAAATAACAGAAGAGCCAAGGGTTACCATGATGTCGACAAACTGTGAGACTAATGCTACATCGTACGGATCACCATACGGATTTCCGAACCCCATGCTGATGTACGTAACCAGTTTTTTGTTCGATCGCAAACAAATGTCCTGAATCGCTTCGATGGTAATCAGCGCCTCCGCGATCGACTTGTTGGTATTGCGCTGTTGAAAAGTTTCTGAAATGGAAAGCGGAAAACCAAGATAGGTAACGCCCTCATGAAGCGCTGCATCCTCCGCTCCTCGCGTGTTTGCAACAATGGCAAGTAATTTCGATCGGCTGTTCTTCCAATCGAGTTGCTCCAGTACTTCCTTGGTATCGCGCAACTGAGGTATCGCTTTTGGTGACACAAAGCTTCCGAAATCGATCGTGTCGAATCCTACTTTTAAAAGCTGATTGATGTAGCGTATCTTATCTTCGGTTGGGATGAACTTCTCCAACCCTTGCATGGCATCGCGGGGACATTCGATCAGGGTTAAGGTGGTAGGTTCTCGGTTCAATGTTTCAGGTTGAAGAGGATAAAGGTAAGACAACCGTTTGAACAACAATAGACCCACGACAGGGAACCTTGAATCTGTAACACGGAGGGTAAATAAAAGTCATAGTAAAATAACCGAAGATGGTCGGAAGCTAATGCGCTTCATCCATCATTTTGAATAACTTTGGTAATTCACACTGATATATAGCCTATCGAAACCACTGTACTA
>Ga0315910_10000428_pt1 | contig 41845 bp, 40 predicted proteins | sample EdamamesoilMG_FD_204470 | JGI IMG/M metagenome (GOLD analysis project Ga0315910, IMG submission 204470) | Garden soil microbial communities collected in Santa Monica, California, United States - Edamame soil | ecosystem: Environmental > Terrestrial > Soil > Garden | place: USA: California...
CTTCGCCTCTGCTCGCAAGCCATCAAGACACCAACCGCAAGCTGAAGTTCCGGTAACGGGTCAGCAAAACTCCTCTAAACAAACTCCGGCTAAAGAGCCAATTGAACAAAAGCCGGTAGCCCAGCACACCGAGACGCCATCGGAAGAAAAGCTTCAACAGCTTCATCAACAAGAAGACAAGGTACTGGCCGAAAACAATCTCCCAACGCCTTCGTCAGCCAAGCACGAACAAATCCGTAAACAGGTAGCCGAAACTTTAAAGGGCAAGAAAAGTAATGAGCCCATCGAACTGGCGCCCTTGTACTTTACGTTCGATCAGGATGAATTTTCAGTAGTCGATATGGATCCCTTTCTGGTGGCCGTTGAATATGCATTACAAGGAAAAACAATCCTGATTGAAGGCCACACCGACAGCCAGGGTAAAGATGATTACAATGTTAAGCTCTCGGTGAAGCGCGTACAGAAAATCCGCGAACTCATGCACGAAATGGGTGTACCCGATGACCGAATCTCAGTTGTTGGTTACGGTGAAGAAATTGCCCAGCACGATAATACGTCAGCCGAAGGGCGGCAATTAAACAGGCGCGTAGACTTCAAAGCATTCTGATTTTTAACTATTAGTTTCTTAAGATTCCCCGAGCAATCGGGGTTTTCTTTTTCGGACTTTACTTCTTTCAGTCTACCTTTACCAGCATGGAGTTCAGCGAAGAAATTTTTCTCAACCACCTTGCACAAACTACAGATCAACCGTATCTGATTTCTGTTTCACATGCAGCCGGGATTTACGTGTACAGCCCGGAAGGCAAACGCTACACCGATCTGATCTCCGGCATTGGTGTAAGTAACATTGGCCACCGGCATCCAAAGGTAGTACAAGCTATTAAGGACCAAGTCGACAAACATCTGCATGTGATGGTGTATGGCGAATTTATTCAGGCAACACCCAACCTGCTGGCGCAAAAACTTACCCGCCTGCTGCCCAAAAATTTGGACTGTTGCTACCTGGTAAACTCAGGCACCGAAGCCAATGAAGGTGCACTGAAACTGGCCAAGCGCTTTACCGGAAGAACAGAAATTGTATCCTTTCGAAAATCCTATCATGGCAGCACCCATGGATCGTTAAGTGTATCCGGAAATGAAATCAAGAAGCGCGCATTCCGTCCGTTACTTCCTGATGTAAAGTTCATCACCTTCAATGAAGAACAAGACCTGAAACAAATCACAAGCAAGACAGCTTGTGTGATCATGGAAACGATTCAAGGCGATGCTGGAGTTCGTGTACCCTCCACAGCCTACATGAAAGCACTCCGAAAAAAATGCGATGAAACCGGAGCTCTTCTTGTTCTCGATGAAATTCAATGTGGTATGGGCCGCACCGGGAAACTTTTTGCTTTTGAACATTTCGGCATTGTTCCGGATATCTTAACAACAGCTAAAGCGTTTGGCGGTGGGTTACCCATCGGAGCGTTTGTGGCCAGCAAAGAAATGATGCATTGTCTTAAACACAACCCCATGCTGGGCCACATTACTACCTTTGGCGGTAATCCGGTTTGTTGTGCATCTGCCCTCGCCACGTTAACGGTGTTGGAAGAAGAAAATCTGATTGAACAAGTAGAAGCAAAAGGAAAACTGTTTGAAAGCCTGTTAAACCATCCCTCCATCAAGGAAATCAGGAGAATAGGATTAATGTTTGCCCTGGATTTTGATTCGGCCGAACGCGTTAATAAAATCGTAGCCAATGCCAAAGAAGCCGGAGTCATCTGCTACTGGTTTCTGTCGCATCCCTATAGTTTCAGAATCGCACCTCCGCTTACCATTACCGAAGAAGAAATCAAAGAATCGTGCGCTACCATTTTGCAGGCTATTGAGAATGCGTAATTTAGGTGCATGACTGACCCTTCTCCAAAGACTTTCGATAAGCTCGACTACGTCTACAAATTACTTGTTGTTATTGCCCTGACGATCACCGCCACAATGCTGGCCAAAGACATTGTTATACCATTGGCCTTTGCCGCGTTACTATCCATTGTTATGCTCCCGCTGGTAAAGCGTATGGAGCCCAAGTTAGGCACCGCGCTTTCAATAACGTTGGTACTCATGCTAACGGTTATCATTATTGGACTTTTTATCTGGCTTACGGTAAATCAGATTGTAGGCCTGATCAATGACCTTCCTAATCTCGAATCAAAATTCGACAGCTTCATCAAATCAACCAGCCGCATGCTGAATCGCGATTTCGGTATCACCAAAGTTGAACAAAATAAAATGGTGGCCGATGTGATGAAAAGCATCAGCACCTACCTGGGCGACATCTTAATAACTACCACCAACACGATTTCCACCCTGGTTCAAATTCCGATTTACATTTTCCTCATCCTGATTTATCGCTCAAAGTTTCGTGATTTCTTTACCAGTATTATCGGCAACGATAAACAGGAATGGAAACAGGAAGTACAACGCGTAATTCAAGGATACATTTCCGGCTTGTTTCTGGTAACGTTAATTATTGCTGTACTCAACTCCATTGGGCTTCTTATTGTTGGAATTGATCATGCTATCTTCTTCGGTATACTTTCGGGGGTATTAACTATCATTCCCTATGTTGGCATTATTATCGGAGCGCTCTTTCCAGTAATGATGGCACTCGTTACTAAAGACAGCATCTGGTACACCATTGGTGTGATCATCGTATTCAGTATCGTACAATTCCTGGAAGGAAATTTCATAACACCACGCATTACCGGCTCGAAAGTAAGTATCAACGCACTGGCAGCTATCGTATCGTTGCTGATCGGTGCAAAAATCCTGGGCATCACCGGAATGATTCTGGCTGTTCCGGCTATTGGCTTGTTGAAGATTTTATTAGCACACTCTTCACATTTAAATCATTTTGTAATTCTACTGGAAGACAAAAACGGAAAAGAAGTACCGGTTAAGGCTCCACCCAAAACTGAAGACTAGCTTACCTTATCAATTTTTTCTCAGGAGTTGTTTGTCGTCAGTGGTGCAGATTAATTACTATGATGGCCCGGAAAAACTTTCTCGCATTCATTTAGCGTTCCATCATTTTGGCTGGAAATCATAACTGTAAACATTCTCTACGATGCGCCCATTCTTTCTTTCGATGCGACAAAAGTAAAGCTTCTTCTGCCGGGTGTGATAAAACGGGCAAAACTCACCGATCGCAGAGTTGATGGGTTTGCCTAGGTTCTCGGGTGTCGACCATTGATTTTCTGTGCGGTAACTTATAAACAAATCAACATCGCCATAGCCGGTTGAATCGCTGGAGAAATAAATGATGTAATCTTCATCGGGCGAAATGAATGGATTGGATTCGCGAAACGTTGTGTTGACCGGAAAGCCTACATTAACCGGCTCCTGATACACACCCTTCATCAATCTTGAAACATAAATATCTGAGCTACCCACCTTATCCGGATTATCTTTCATAAAATAAATATTACCGGCTTTGGTGATCGAAGCGAATGATTCTGAGTCATCGGAGTTGATCACATTCCCCAGGTGATACGGTTCGCTCCATCCTTTCTTAGCGCGCTTCACCGCCCAGATGTCAAAGCCTGTTCGATCAGGCTTATTGGCCACCGGTCTGTTCGATTGAAATAAAACCGTATTGCCATCGGGCGAAAACACCGGGTCGATGTCCTTCCAAACACCAACGTTACCCGAGAACGATGCAGGCGTTGGTGTTTGCCATGTGCCCTTTACGTTGTACGCGTGCATAATGATCAACGTATCGCGACCACCATTCGACTTCACCCAGAATGCTTCATCACCATTGGGTGAAAGGGTAAATCCAAAAACATCTCCTGTTGAGATGAGACCTGGCGCCACGAGTTGTGGCTCGGGCTGTGCAAAAGATGATACGGATGCTAAAGTGATTAAAAGAGTCGGAAGAATTAATCGCATGATATCGTTAGCTTAAAACAGCATTTCTAACGGATAGTATTCTGCAGAGGTTACTCTTACCCCGCACAACACTATTGATTATTTTCAAGCTGATCCGACTTATCCCCCATTCGTATCAGTCGACCTGAAATCAACCGGGCATTGGTTATTGCGATTATACCAACTACAACTTTAAAAATTGAAAAAATAAAATCGCCCCTATTGTTGTTCACGGCCCAGAAGGCATCCTTCTCGTTTCTATCGAACGGATTTAAATGAATGTAATTCACCAGCTTGTAAAGCATTTCGGGAATCGCTTGCAAAACCACAAAAATACTAACCCCAATAATTACAAGTTCAATCCAATCCTGCTTGCTTGAGGCCGATACACCCGTTCCATCCTGATCGCTCACCTTCATTACTTTACTAACAATAACATCTGCGCGCATAATCAAGTACCAGGCAATGCACACATTAGAAACCAAATAGACTAACTGACTGATCAGCACCACGAAAAAATAGCCATTATCGTCTGACATCTGCGAACCGATTGAATAGAAAAACATGTCGCGAATGTTCAATACCGCCTGAATGAAAAAATAAATACCCAGTGCTTTGCAAAAAAGGGTGAGCAGGTTCTGTTGTTTCATTTCCCAGATCGGTTAATATTCACAAAAAGATACAGCTAATAACCCATGCGCTGCCCTAACCGGCAGAATTTTATTTAATCACCAACGGGGCCGGGCTAAAGCAAATAACAAAAATAATCAGCATAATCCAGCCCAGTACGATCCGTGTCGGATCAAGCGGCTCTTCAATTTCTGACCGCGGATGTTCAACCCCCACAAACCGGGCAATCACAAAAGCAAAGAATAACCAGCCAGAGTATCCTTCGAGTGTTGGGAAAATCCAGTTGAGTATAAACTGAACAGCAAAGAGTACTACCGCAAACATCAGGCTGTCGCGTTTCTCAAAGCGCATGGCCAGAAAACACAAGTAGTAAAATCCTACGGTCAATGGAATCATCCAGAGTAAGGTATCTGCGGGTGTGCTTACCTGAACAAGTCCCAGTCCGGAATAAAAAATCAAAAGTGTAAAAAAACCAGTGGCTATTAATTTATGCCCGCGCCATCCAAAAAGTCCATAGGTAATGTGGCCGCCATCCAACTGGCCAATCGGCAGTAGATTCATGCTCGTAAAAAACAACGCAATAAAACCGGCAAACAAAAATGGATAGTGCATCATTTCATGTGCATTCGGAATCCTGTTTTTATCCGATACGAATAACTCAAAAAATTTAAACACCAGGTTACTTCCGATTTGAATATCCGCCATCGGATGCTCCTTGTCGCGTTCTAAAAATTCTTTGGTGTACACATGATCGGCATAGTTCAATCCAAACTCCTTGTACTCCGGATGGATTTCAAAAATTGTTTCGGCCGGAGGAAGTGTGGCAAAACCATACCCGATTACAACCAAGGCAACAATAAATCCGGCTAGTGGTCCGGCCAATCCAATATCGAAGTGTTGCTTTGCCGATTTGACCCGGTCTTGAATTCGAATAACAGCACCCATCGTACCGATGGATGGAAGGTATGGAACCGGTGGAAACGGAATGTAGTAAGGAAGTGTAGCCCGCACGCGATGATACATCGCGGTAAAGTAATGACCGAATTCGTGAACCGTGAGGATAAGCAGAAATGGAATTGAAAATTCCAGTCCGCTGGCAAAATCTTGCCAGGTGTACCCTTTCATATAAATGGATTTACCATACGTCCATTCAGCACCCGCTAATGTTGTGGTGAAAAATGTTGCTATGAATAAGCCAACCTGAATTAATACACGCTTATACTTATGCATGAAAGAACTCGATTACCTGATCAGGATTAAGTACATGAAACGTCTGGATACCTACCCGCTTTGCACCAGCAATATTATCCGCATGGTCATCCAGAAAAATTGTTTCGTGCGCGTTAAGGTTATTTTCTTGCAGTACCTGTTCAAAAATTTCTGCATCTGGTTTGCGCTTCTTCATCAAATGAGAATAGTAGGTGCGATGAAAGTATGGATCAAGCGAAGAATCGCCTGTTATTGCCGGAAGCATGTTAGTGTTAATGTAATCCAGGTGGATGGTATTGGTATTACTCAACAAGTACACACGGTACGTTGCTTTCAGCTTTTTCAACAGTTCAAGTTTGGCAACGGGTATGCCGCGCAGCATGGCGTTCCATCCGGCATCAATCGTAGCATCATCCGGGTTGATGGAATAGGTTTTTCGTACCGCGGCCCGGAATTCAACTTCGGAGATCAACCCTTTCTCGAAAGCTTCAAAGGCCGAAGAGGTAACAAACAGTTCCTTAACCCGCTGCTTCGACAACCCCGAAAGGTCTGAAAAGGATTGCAGGGTATGCTCGACCGAAAGATCCAGAATTACACCACCCAGATCGAAAATGAGATTTTTTATAGCAGTATCCATAGGCAATAAAATAAGAAAGGTTGCCGTTCGCAGGCAACCTTCATGACGTGGGCCCAGCTGGGCACGATCCAGCGACCCCCTGATTATGAGTCAGGTGCTCTAACCAGCTGAGCTATGGGCCCGATTTTTCAATAAATCGAGGCGCAATTTTACGGATTTATAGTGAATACGCAAGGGGTAAATCGCGTACAGAAAACAGAGAATTTCTTAAGAAACTACAGAATCAAGCCTTTGGGCTTGGTACAAGCATCTAATTCGTTTTTAAATTCATAACTCTCTAGATTGAGAGAAGTAAAGTCAGCATACCGAATCGCCCATACTACCGCCAACCCACCAGCACAATGTTCACCTCCATTAACCCATACGATCAATCCGTCATTGCAGAATTTCCCCTTGACAGTGATCGCGATATCGACAAAAAACTAACGCTCGCAGCAACGGCTTTCAATCACTGGCAAAAAGAAAGTATCGCCAGACGCTGTGCGTTACTGCTGAATGTATCCAACCTTCTGCGCGAGCACAAAGAGGAGTATGCACAAACCATAACACGCGAAATGGGAAAGGTAATTACCGAAGCGCGTGCCGAAATTGAAAAATGTGCCGTAACCTGCGACTACTATGCAACACACAGCGAAAAATTTCTGGCCGACACACTGCTTTCTACCGATGCCAGGCGATCGTACATCACCTATCAGCCAACGGGAGCCGTGTTGGCCATCATGCCCTGGAACTTTCCCTTCTGGCAGGTATTCCGCTATGCCGTACCCGCCCTCATGGCCGGTAATGTTACACTTTTGAAACATGCGCCCAATGTTTGCCAGACAGCGATAACCATTGAAAAGATTTTTCAATCGGCAGGTTTTGCTGAAGGTATCGTTCAAGCATTGATCATCGATGTCGATAAAGTAGAACGGATTATCGAACACGACATCGTTCAAGGTGTTACCCTTACCGGAAGTGAATTTGCGGGCTCAAACGTTGCTGCACTGGCCGGGAAGAACATCAAGAAAAGTGTACTGGAACTTGGCGGCAGCGATCCGTTCATTGTACTGGAGGATGCCGATCTGGAACAGGCAGCAAAAATTGGCAACCAATCGCGTATGCAAAATGCCGGACAAGTATGCCTTGCCGCCAAACGCTTTCTTGTGCATGAAAAAGTAAAGGATCAGTTTCTGCATTACTTTCAAGAAAATGTTAAGTCACTTATCTACGGTAATCCACTGGATGCGAACATCACGACTGGCCCACTGGCCCGCTTAGACTTGGCTGAAAAACTTGAGCAGCAGGTTGATCAATCAATACGATCAGGCGCTACAAAAATGCTGGGAGGTCAACGTAGTAATTGCTTTTACCAGCCTACCATTCTCGAAAACGTATCACCCGGCATCGTGGCGTTCGATGAAGAAATGTTTGGACCGGTTGCTGCAGTAACTACCCTAAAAAATGAAGCCGAAGCGGTTGCGCTTGCCAACCAAAGCCGGTATGGATTATCAGCCTCCATCTGGACGAAAGACCTTGATCGTGCTGCCCACCTGGCAAAAGATCTTCAAGTTGGTGGTGTGTTTGTTAATACGCTTGTCCGATCAGACGCACGCTGGCCCATTGGGGGCGTAAAAAAATCGGGCTACGGTCGTGAACTCGCGGAAGCCGGCATAAAAGAATTTGTCAATACAAAAACGATAATCATGGAGGCCAGATAACACGCTTACACTAACTTCGTGGTATACTCCTTTTCATCGAAGCCTAGCAATACTACTTTATCCTTTATCTCAATAAGCGGTCGTTTAATCACACTGGTTTTCTCCTTCATCAATTCTATGGCTGCCGATTCGTTCGTGACTTTCGCCTGAACCTTATCATCCAATTGACGCCATGTAGTACCGCGCTTGTTCACCAGGCTCTCCCACCCCACCTGCTTGCACCACGATTGGAGTTTGGCATCGCTAATACCTTTCGATTTGTAATCATGAAACTCAAATTCAATGTTGCGTTTCCTTAACCAGTCAAGCGCTGATTTTACTGTGTTGCAGTTTTTTATTCCGTAGACGGTCATGTGGAGATTAAAATTAATAGTAGTTTTCTGTCACATTAAAAACCGAAGGTATGAAGATTAACACGATTCAAAAATTGATTTTGGTTTTAGCGGTAAGTCTTCCCCTGTCTTGTCAAAAGAAAAATTCTGTCGAAACTCCTATGAAAGCACATGATGCACACTCCTACGCCAGTCCTTCTGAAGCCCTTGTAAAACACCTTCACTGGAAAGCTTCTGTAAACTTCGAACAAAAAATAATTTCTGCAGTAGCCTCGTGGACAATTGAAGCTCAGCCCGGTGTGGATCTAATCACCTTCGATACCAAAGGGCTTACGATCGAAAAAGTTACCGCTGCGAATGAGCAACCGCTTGAGTTCCGTCTTTCTGAAAACAATGCGTTGCTCGGTCAGGCGCTCGCTGTTCTGATCACGCCCAATACTACCACGGTAAATATCTACTATCAGACCTCGCCCGGAGCCGAAGCCGTGCAGTGGTTGTCGCCTCAACAAACAGCAGGTAAGAAATTTCCATTCCTCTTCACACAATCACAAGCTATCTTGGCACGAAGCTGGGTGCCATGTCAGGATTCTCCAGGCATTCGCTTTACTTACGATGCGGAAGTAACCGTGCCGAAAGATTTGCTGGCCTTGATGAGTGCTTCCAATCCAAAAACAAAAAATGATTCGGGCGTTTATCGCTTCGAAATGAAACAACCGATTCCGTCTTACCTCCTGGCACTGGCTGTAGGCGATGTGTCGTATAAAAGTATTAGCGCTCGAAGTGGAATTTATGCTGAACCTACGTTAGTGGATACCGCTACCTGGGAGTTTGCCGACCTCGAAAAAATGATTGCCGGTGCGGAAGAATTGTATGGCACTTACCAGTGGGATCAATACGATGTGCTTGTGCTTCCGCCAAGTTTTCCGTTTGGAGGAATGGAAAATCCACGACTTACCTTTGCTACGCCTACTATCCTTTCGGGTGACCGATCGCTTACTTCACTCATTGCGCACGAACTTGCGCACAGTTGGTCTGGAAATCTGGTGACGAATGCAACGTGGAATGACTTCTGGCTGAACGAAGGATTCACGGTGTACTTCGAAACACGCATCATGGAAAAATTGTATGGCGTTGATTATGCCGAGATGCTGGCTTCACTCAGTCTACAGGAATTGAAAGAAGAAATTGAAACCATGAAGGCCGACAGCCTTGCTGCCGACACAAAACTGAAACTTAATCTCGGCAACCGAAACCCGGATGATGGTGTTACCGCCATCGCCTACAATAAAGGCTACTTCTTCCTGCGCACCATCGAAGAACAACATGGCCGCGACAAGTTTGACCAGTTTGTGAAAGACTACTTTACGCAGAACGCCTTCAAGGTAATGACTACCGAAGAGTTTGTTCCGTTTATTAAAGACTACTACATAGCTAAATTCAACATTGCTTTGGCGGATAGTTTATGTAACGATTGGATTTACTCCGAAGGATTGCCAGCCTATTGCCCAACACCCAATGCCGTTCGATTCCAAAAAGTTGATGAAGTCCTGGCCACCTGGAAGGCAACGCAGCAACTTGATAATACTGTAATCGCCAAATGGAGCACGCACGAGTGGCTGCATTTTCTGAAAAACCTGCCGGCACCACTTTCAGAAACCCAGATGAAAGCACTGGATGCTGCGGGCCACTTCACGAAATCCGGTAATGCCGAAATATTTACGGTGTGGGGTACGCTGGCCATTCAGAACAACTACAGCGAAGCGTACGCTAACATCGAAAAGTTTCTGATCAACACCGGCCGCAGAAAATTCCTGATGCCGTTGTACACCGAGCTCATGAAAACCGAGGCAGGCAAAAAAAGAGCGTTGGAGATTTACAGCAAGGCCAGACCGAATTACCATTTTGTGGCGGTGAATAGTTTGGATAAGCTGGTGAAGTAACCACCATTACTTTCTATACCGAGCCTTTCACCCATCTCAAGGGTTAGGGTTCTTGCAACTCTCTCCATAACTTTTTACATTGTTCAACGGTTCCGCTGCCCCACCTGATCCAATCCGATCGTAGCCCACAGGGGAATCAAATAGTTTTATAATTTAAAACAGTGCTTGCAATAAAGATATTTAGACAATATTGTTAATATCTATTTGTTAGCAGCAAGGCTAGAGTATAGCAAGACATAATAAGTCAAATAAACATTAGCAACATGACAAAGAAGATTTGCCTATTTAATCACAAGGGCGGAGTAAGTAAAACAACTACGACTTATAACCTTGGTTGGATGTTGGCCAGGAAAGAAAAAAAAGTAATTCTCGTAGATGCTGATCCTCAGTGTAATTTAACGGGTCTTATTTTAGGTGCAGACTTCGATGATTTTTACTTGACTAGACCGAAGGACAATATTAAAGCGGGAGTTTCAGCCGCTTTTGAAGCAACTCCTGTTCCATTGACTGCAATTGAATGCTTTCAAATTCCTGAAAACACAAACTTGTTTCTTATTCCAGGGCATATTGCATTGTCCGAATACGAAGTGCCTTTAAGTATTTCTCATCAATTATCTAACACAATTCCAACTTTAAAAAATTTACCTGGTGCATTTAACAGTTTTTTGAATTTGGTGGCTTCGAAATATGATGCGGACTATATTCTAATTGACATGAACCCAAGCTTAAGCTCCATAAATCAAAATCTATTCTGCCTTTCAGACTTTTTTATGGTGCCGACATCACCCGATTATTTTTCGGTCATGGCGATAAATTCTTTGAGTAGTGTCCTGCCTAAATGGGAAAAGTGGGCTAAAATGGCAAGAGTGGCATTTAATGACAGCTCATATCCATTCCCCTCAACTTCTACAAAATTTTTAGGGACCATTGTACAGAATTTTACCATTAGAAATGGCGAACCGACAGAGGCATTTCAAAAATGGATTGACGAAGTTGCGGGTTCTGTAAACGGCACGTTGTTACCTGCGATATCTCCTGAAGGGATGATGTTGGACTCGCAGAAGTACAAGATTGATCAACCTCAAAATGGTTACTGTTTGGCGGAGATCCCAAGTTTTTCAGGTTTAATTCCTCGCTCACAAAGAGGCAGAATGCCGGTGTATGAAGTTCCTGATGACTTACTTGGGGTTGGGACTGTTTTAGATCAATACAAAGTAATTCGTGATAGATTTCTTCAAGTCTTTACCAAACTTGCAGATGATGTCGAAACCATGACTAGCTGATGAATCAAGCTTTCTTGCAATTTTCAACCAACATAGCTGAAGTAAGAAAGACGCATCTAATATCGACAAGTTTAAATATGCCTTCTTCTTCGATTGTAGATACCAGTAGTATTCTACGTTCTTGTATTGTTCTAAGTGTGAGTGCTATTGATCACTTGATTCATGAGCTCACATTAGTTGGAATGCGTGAAATATTTAACGGAACGAGACCAGCCACAACACGATATAACAGCTATAATGTTTCATTAGGATTTATGAGTGCAATAACATCAACTCCATCCCTTGTTACATTCGAATCCGAAATACGGAGAAGTTTAGGTTATCAGACGTTGCAAAGACCCGATAAAATAAAGGAGGCAATTGCTCTATTTAATCCTTTACAGTTGTGGCAACAAGTTGCTTTGGTTACTGGAGACACAGAAAGTAATATCAAAAACCAACTCAATTTAATTGTTGACAGGCGTAACATGATAGCACATGAAGCTGACATAGAACCAATTTTTAAGACGAAGAGACCCATAACTGATATTGATGTCTCAACGACAATCGATTTTATAGAAAAAATAGGAGAAACAATTTATAACCTAGTGAAGTAAGCCAAGCTGTTAACAAGTGCATACCCCAACTGGCGCAAGTCTTCAAGCATTGCCTGAGTGCGCTGGCAAGACTTGTGCCTATGTCCACAGTCGACAGTCCACAGTCAACCGCCAAGCTATTCTGATCGCAGACTCTTCACGGGGTTAGCCAATGCCGCTTTGATGGTTTGAAAACTTACCGTTACCAGGGTTATAAACAAGGCTCCGGCTACTGTAGCGGCAATCACCCACCACGAAAGTTCTGTGCGGTAGGCAAACTTGTCAAGTCGTTTTTGAAGGAAGTACGCTGCAACCGGAATACCCATGAAGCACGAAATGGAAACAAGCACGACAAACTCAGTCGATAACATTTTCCACACATCGGCTACGGTGGCCCCCATTACTTTTCGAACACCAATTTCTTTTTTGCGCTGCTCGGCCACGAACGAGGCCATTCCAAAAAGTCCGAGGCAACTAATGAAAATGGCGAGCACTGAAAACAAACTTGCCAGTTTGCCAATGCGCTCTTCCGATTTAAATTTCAGATCAAACTCCTGATCGGTAAACTTGAAATCGAACGGCACAGCCGGAATGATTTTCTGAAATACATCTCTCACTTTCGCTACTGCTTCAGGCGCGGATTGTTCTGGATTGAGCCGGATATTGATCCAAACATTACCCTGGTAGTTCAACCAGAAAATGGTTTGCTTTGCTTTTTGATACGGAGAATCCATGATCATGTCCTTGATCACGCCAATGACATGATAGCGCTTGCCATCCCAAACAATTTCTTTATCAATGGGATTATCCAACCCCATAAAAGCAACAGCCGCTTCGTTCAATATAACCGCTGAAGAATCGGTAGCGTGTTCCTTCGCGTAATCTCTTCCCTGTACAAATTCCCAGCCCATGGTTTTTCCATACTCGTGCGTCACCGCCATCGTTGCAAAATCATCGTGGCGCATTGGGTCTTTGCCTTCCCAGGTGATGCCGGTGTTGTTAAACCACGTCTCTGTTGCCGGACTGGATGACTCCGCCACTTCCAGAACCGCGCCCGTGGCTTTCAATTCATTTCTTAATACATTAAACTTTCCCCAAAAATCGGGTGAAGTTTTCCGGATCATGATCAATCCCTTTCGATCGTAACCGATCGGTCTGTCTTTGGCAAACTGAATTTGCTTCCACACCACCACGGTACTTATAATCAACATAATGGAAACCGTGAACTGCACTACCACCAAAATTTTCCGCGGAAGCGAAGCCATTCTTCCGGATTTGAAAACTCCTTTTAGCGCTTTAAGTGGTTTGATGGATGAGAGATAAAGAGCCGGGTAACTTCCTGCCAGTAAACTGGTGATCAACACAAACGCGATACTTACGGCCCAAAAATATCCATTGGTCCAGAGTGGTTTCATTTCTTTGCTGGCCAGTGCATTGAATCCGGGCAAGGCGATGGTGACCAATACAATGGATACTACAAAGGAAAACAATACGATTAAAAATGATTCGGTGAGAAACTGGTAGATCAACTGACCGCGCAACGAGCCAATGGTTTTGCGGATGCCTACTTCCTTCGATCGCCTCTCCGATTGCGCAGTACTCAGATTCATAAAATTAATACACGCCAGCAGCAAAACGAACGCGCCAATAATACCAAACCACCATACATACTGAATCTTCCCTCCTACCTCAACACCATTATCCCACAGCGAATACAAATGCCAGCGACTCATGGGCTGCAGCTGCAAAAGTGGATTCTCCAGGGCTGCTTCTTCCGGATTGATCTTCTTTGCTTTGATGTCTCTGATCTTGGCGGAAACAACTTCGAACGTTGTGTTCGGTTGAATTTCAACAAACACATTCATCTGGCTGTTCCAGTTGTTCTCATCATCCTTGAGCCAGCCATGCGTTGTTGCCCAAAGTTCCCAGGTAGAAATGAAGTGCATGTTGTGAAAGGTAGAGTTGTTGGGAAACTCCTGATACACACCGGTTACTTTCGCATCAACCATATTGTCGATGCGGATCATCTTGCCCACCGGATCTACATCACCAAACATGGCCTTCGATGCTGATGCTGACAATACAATAGAATACGGATCGCGCAGACTGTTCCAATCGCCTTGTACCATCTCGAACGAATACAGTTCAAGTGCTTCCGGGTCCATGAAGTTCCCGCCTTGAGAAATCTTTTTCTCCTCCAGCGACAGAACGTGATTACCCGTCCACCAGGCCCGCACCACATGTTTGAAATCACTCTTATAAGTTGTTTTAAGTTCGAACGCCAGCGGTAAGGGAGCAGCAGGTTCGGTATTGATTTTATTATCGATGGTACGATGCTGATAAACCTGCGCTATCCGACCGTAATTCGCATGATTCTTATTGAACGATAGTTCATCAAAAATCCACATGCCGATCAGGATGGTAACGGCCATACCAACAGCAAGTCCTGAAATGTTGATGAGTGAATAACCCTTTTGGCGCAGCACATTTCGCCAGCCTATTTTAAGATAACTTCTATACATATCTACAGTATTTACGCGTTCATGATGTTGTCGGGGCCGGATAATGCCCGGCCGGAAAAGCAGTAGTACATCAACTATAAAACTTAAGTCTGCTTTTCGCTTTCCAAATTGTTTTAGTCGCTCCTCATACAACTCCATCAAATCACCTTCAATGTACTGCATCAACTTCGGATGGCAGTACCAGCGGAAGAAGCGGAGTGGAAGTTTCGGTGGACGATTGTTCGACTTCATTTTTAAATTTACTAGTTACATGTTTCCGGTTGCCAGTTACCGGTGAGTGGCAACCGGAAACCAATAACTCATCATTATTCCGATTTCAAACTCTTTACAGGATTTACCATTGCCGCCCTTATCGCCTGATAGCAAACGGTAAGCATGGCTATTGCAATGGCCGTAGTTCCTGCCAGGATAAAGACCCACCATTTAATATCAATGCGATAGGCAAAGTCCTGCAGCCACTTGTTCATGATATAGTATGCGATGGGCGATGAAAATATTAATGAGAAACCTACCAGCCTCACAAAATCTTTTGATAATAAGGCTACAATCTGGGATACGCTCGCTCCCAAAACTTTTCGCACTCCTATTTCTTTAACGCGTTGCTCTGCGGTAAATGTTGCTAACCCAAACAGCCCCATACAGGCAATGACGATTGCTATAAAAGTAAAATACTGAATGAGCTGCAGCGTTCGCTCCTCCTTAGCATAATTTCGTTGAAAGTCCTGATCAAGAAAAGAATACACAAAAGGAGAATTTGGATTGATTTTATCCCACGTTTTCTGAAATCCCGCGATCAGCTCCGAATAGTGCTTACTCTTAACATCGAGTATCAGGTAACTCGTAGGCCCGCTAAAGAACGGAGAAACGGCCAGGGCGAGTGGCTTTATTTTCTGATGAAGGCTTTGGTGGTGGTAGTCTTTTATAACACCGACTATTTCCATTGACTGTGTTTTATTTTGGAAGTCGAAGTATGCCATCTTTCCTACTGCGTTATCAAGCGCATACCCCAACTGCCTTACGGCTGATTCATTCAGCACCAATGCGCCTTGATCTGTTGGAACATCTTGGGATAATTCGCGTCCATCCAAGAGTTCTATCCCGAGTGCATCGATGTAACCCTTGGCAGCATAAATGGTTTGGATTTCTACATTATCATGGGCAGACTTTCCTTCGCCATAAAAAAGCATACTGGTAATACTTTCAATTCCAGGATATGCTCCTCCAATAGCGGCAGAAACAACCTGCGAATTATTAGCTAACTCATTTTTCAAAGCATTACTATTCGTATGCGCCTCACTCGTTTGTATGGGAAGAACAATTTTCTGGTTCTTATCAAACCCCAAATTCTGACTACTCAGATATTCCATCTGCTGACGGATGATGATCGTTCCCAAAATCAATATGACAGAAATCGTAAATTGAAAAACGACCAGCCCCTTTCGAATGGCCACAGCGGATATCGTATTCAATAACTTTCCCTTAAGGGTAGAAATGGGTTTAAATGATGAAAGATAAATGGCAGGATATAGACCGGAAAACAAACCGGTTACCAGCGTGAGCGTTACTAGTCCTGCATAAACATTCGGCACTCCTTGTAACAATAGCTCTTTACCGGTTAGCTGATTGAATATGGGTAGGGAAAGCTGAAGCAATAGTATTGTGAATATTAAAGCCAATGTACTTGTTAATAATGACTCACTCAAAAACTGACCAATTAATGCCCTCCTTCCCGCACCTACTACCTTTCTTAAGCCTACCTCCCTTGCCCTCTTCTCGCTTCGGGCTGTATTCAAATTCATAAAATTAATACATGCAATCAGCAGTAAGAATGCAGCAATAGACGTGAAGATATAGAGGTACTTTATATTTCCATTGGAGGCAACTTCATAACCATAGTCTGAATGCAAATAGATGTCCTTTAACGGCTGAATAAAAAGAGTTTTTGAATACCCAGCCTCTTTAAGTTCTTCCCCGGCATTCCGATTAAAAAAAGGGCTCAGCTTACTTTCAAAAGCTTGTGCCTGAGTTCCTTTCTTCAATTTGACATAGGTATGAAATATACTATTGGTCGCCCACCGCGTTTGTGATTTTACCCAACCTCCCACATCTCCATTGTTCATTGATAAGAACAGGTTGGCAGGAATGTGAGATTTGATAGTTGAATTTTTGAATACTCCCTTTATGGTGTAGTTAAAATCACCAAACGAAAGCCCGACTTTCAATACGCTGTTTACCGGATTTTCATTTCCGAAAAATTTAGTGGCGACTTCTTCCGAAATAACAATTGAATTCGGATCGTTCAATGCTGTGCGGATATCTCCAAACTTAAAATCATAACTGAACAATTGAAAAAAGGTAGAGTCAACATAGTAAGCATTGGTTTCAAAAAACTGTCTTTTGCTCAACTCGTCTTTTAGCAACATTTTCTCCGCGCCAGGAAAACGCAGTAACCTGGTAACTTGCTCTACTTCCGGGAAATCTTTCTTCAAGCCTTCTGCCATTGGGGCAGGCGCGGCAACCCATTTCTCACCTTTTACTTCGGAAGCAATTCGATACACCAGGTGCCCATCCTGATGATGCTTATCAAAACTCATTTCATCCAGAACATAAAGCATGATCAAGACACAGGTAGTCATACCCATGGCCAACCCGGAGATGTTAATAAAAGAGAAACCCTTATTACTCCATAAATTTCGCCAGCCAATTTTGAAATAACTTTTATACATGTCGTAAGTATTTAAATTTTTATAACCTTCGGTCGGCCGGATGATCCCTGGCCTGAATAGTAGTAACACATCGACAACGAATCGCACATCGGCTTTTCTTTTCCCTGAATCTTTTAATCGTTCGTCATACAACTCCATCAAATCCCCTTCAATGTACTTCACCAACTTCGGATGGCAGAACCATCGGAAAAAGCGGAGGGCAAGTCTTGGAGGATTTCTATTTATCATCTCTAACAGTAAAGAATCATTAATTATATTAATCGTTATCCGTTGATCGAAGGTGCATTATGATTAACGGATAACGATTAACACTACTCCGACCTCAATCCTTTCACCGGACTCGTCACGGCTGCTTTTAGAGATTGAAAACTGATCGTAAAGAGTGCAATCAAAACAGCCATGACACCCGACAGCACAAAAACATCCCAGCCAATGGTTGTTCTGTATGCATAATCTTCTAACCAGCGCGTCATCATGTACCAACTGATAGGCGCTGCGAGTACAATAGCGATCAATACCAGCCTCAGAAAATCCCACGTGAGCAACTTGAAAACACTCTTCACCGAAGCGCCAAGGACCAGGCGTACACTGATTTCTTTACTGCGCTGTTCAACCATAAAAGCAGAGAGCGCAAACAACCCCAGGCATGCTACTACTATCGCCAGAAACGAAAAACTCGTAAATATCTTTCCCATGCGTTGCACATCGCTGTACATAGCAGCATAGCGATCATCTAAAAATGAATAGCGTATGGGCTGATGCGGAACAAACTTATCCCACACGGTGGTGATGGACTGAATGCTCTCGCGTACATCACCCGCCTTGAGCTTAACCGCTAACACCGATGCTTCCACGCCCAGGGCCAGTCCCAGTGGTCGAATATCTTCGCGAAGCGATTCATAATGAAAATCTTCAACGATGCCAATGACCGTCCAGACACCAGCATAGTTCTCAATGCGTTTGCCCAGCATATTGCCGCCAAGTTCCTTAGCCATTTTTTGATTGATGATGATGGCGCTTGAATCTGATGCCAGATCGCGATTGAAATTCCGGCCTTCAACTAATTTAATACCGAGCGCGCTGAGATAAAATTGATCAACACGCCAGAATTGACTCGACACCGCTGGATCAATACTCTTACGACCTTCGTTCCAAAAACCGTTTCCGTTTCTTTTTGAACCGCGCACCGGTAAGTAATCGCCTGTAGAAACTTCGACTACCTGAGGTACAGCACGCAACTCGTTAGCAAATGTAACAACCTGAGATCCCAGTGTACCTGTTCCCTGTACCAGCAACACTTGTTCCTTATCGAACCCAATTTTCTTATTCAGAATGAAGTCCATCTGCTTTTGAATCACCAGGGTACCGATCAGCAGCATGATACTGATCGCGAATTGAAAAATAACCAACGAACTTCTGAGCGGTGAACTCTTCGCTCCTTGTGTCAACCTTCCTTTTAATACTTGAATTGGTCTGAATGACGACAAATAAAATGAAGGATAGATTCCCGCGATCACACCCACCAACGCGGATAACCCCAGAAGCGATGGCGCAAACCACCACTCGCTCCAGGGTATGGAGATTACTTTTCCTGCAATCGAATTGAAGAATGGCAACATCACGGTGGCAATGGCCAATCCAATCACAAAGGAGATTACGCTGAACATAACCGACTCGCTAAGAAACTGGTTGATGATATTGCCGCGAAGCGAACCTACTACTTTTCGTAGTCCAACTTCTTTTGCACGGTTTGCCGACTTGGCGGTGGAGAGGTTAATAAAATTGATAGCCGCGATAAGTAAAATAAACAGCGCCACTCCACCAAACAACCACACCACGCGAATGTCACCATAAACCAGGTTGTCAGAAACACCTTCCGAAAACAAATGAATCTTCTCCACCGGCTGCAATTCCAGATGCGCCTGCTTCTCTTTGAAAAATTTCTTTACCTCACTTTCGGATTGACCGCCTGCTATCATTCCAGGCATAAAGTACTTTGTGATAACTTCTTCTGATATGCTGGCTTCAAGCGACTTTACATCAACACCTTCTTCGAGTTGAAAGTACGTGGCGTAGTTGCTGGCGCCCCAAGTTTTCTGCTCTCCGTTCCAAAACTCAAGCCCTTCCATTCCAATTAAAAAATCGAACTGTAGATGCGAAGTGGTTTTGAAATCTTCAATTACCCCACCAATGGTGTACGGTTTATCAACCTGGTTATTTACTATTAATGCTTTCCCCACCGGATTTTCATTGGGAAAATACTTATCGGCTTTCCGCCTGGTAATGACAATAGCACCCGGCTGACTTAAGGCTTTCTCCGGATTACCATACACAAACTTGAACTGAAACATGTCCATCAACGACTGATCAAAATAGACAAAGCCGTCATCGTAAGCATTGTCGTCCTGATCGGCTGCGCGCACCTCGCTGGCACCGGCTCCAAACAATTCACTGTTATTATAACGGCCGGCATTCACTACTTCCGGAAAATCCTGGTTTATGGCTGCTGCCATGGGTGCCGGAAAAGCCACACCTTTTCGAATGTCGCCATTCTCGGTGATCACACCCAGAACTCTGTACAACTGCTTATGATTCGCATAGTGCTTATCATACGACAACTCATCTTTAATAAACAAGGCAATCAGCAAACAAGCAGCCACACCAATGGCAAACCCACCGATCTTAATAACTGAATACATTTTTTGTTTCAGGAGACTTCTCCAGCTAATTGTTAGATAATTTTTCAGCATACCATAATGATTTAATTGTTGGTGTCCTTCCGCTGGTTTGATGATCCCCGGCCTGAACAACAGAAGTACATCTATTCTAAATTTTAAATCTGCCTTTCGTTTTCCAAATGTTTGAACCCGCTCTTCATACAACTCCATTAAATCCCCCTCGATGTACTTCAGCAACTTCGGGTGGCAGTACCATCGGAAGAAGCGGAGGAAGAGTTTGGGGGGTGTTAACTGATTTTGCTTCATTATACTTCTTAAATGTCACCAATTTCCGGTTGCCAGTTTCCGGTGACTGCCAACCGGAAACTGGTGGCTTATTCCGTTCTCAAACTTCTAATTGGATTCGCGACTGCCGCTTTTATTGCCTGATAACTCACCGTGACCAACGTAATAAGCAAGGCACCTGAAGCTGCTGCTACAAAAACCCACACGCCAATTTCGGTTCGATACTCGTACTTCATCAGCCACTGCTGTAAAAAGTAATACGAAACTGGTGCTGCTATGAAGCAAGAGAAGATCACCAATAGTAAAAAGTCTTTCGACAGCATTTGCCAGAGATTGGTTACAGAAGCTCCTAATACTTTTCGAATGCCAATTTCTTTTGTGCGTTGCTCTGCGGTGAACGATGCAAGCCCGAAAATTCCCAGGCAGCAAATTGCAATTGCCAACGTGTTCTTTTCAAATGATAGTTCATCATGAATCCATAGGCCAATCAGCATGGCCACGGTAATACCCATAGCAAGACCACCCATATTGATAAAAGAATACCCTCTATTCCTTAACAGGTTTCTCCATCCCACTTTAAAGTAACTTCTGAACATAGCGTACTGATTTACATGTTGATAATTTTCCTTTGGTCTGATGATTCCCGGCCTGAATAGCAAGAGCACATCCATGATGAATTTTATATCTGCCTTTCGTTTTCCTGATTCATTTAATCGTTCATCATACAGCTCCATCAAATCACCTTCGATGTACTTCAGTAACTTCGGATGGCAGTACCAGCGGAAGAAGCAAAGGAAGAGTTTGGGTGGAGTAACTGTATTTTTCATCACTGTGAGTGAGCAGGTTGCTTCAGTTATTCGTAACTAATTTTCAATGCTACCTTCGGAATAGCGCTCCACAATTCCTCGCGTGTACTGCGCATGTACTCCAGTGCTCTTTTGCCCAATGCAGTGATTTGAAAATATTTCTTGGGCCTACCTGCCCGCTCTTCGGTTGCTTCACCATCGCGCGACTTCAGGTAGCCTTTGTCTTCCAGTCGCTTCAGCGCAGTCTGCAATGCGCCAACACTCACCGATCGGGAAAGCCGGGTTTCGATTTCCTTTTTAATGGATACTCCGTAGGCCTCATCATACAGTACGCCTACGGTAAGCATCACCACCTCTTCGAACTCCCCTAGCTGAAATTTTTTCATAGCCGGATAATTAATTCCTATTTGTAGTATTAATTATTGTGCCAAAAGAAAAATCAGCACATAAGCGCTGATTTTGCAAGATGAATTATCGATAGTGTACGCTGGCGAACAGAAATGAGCGGATGTGGGTTTTTCGGGCTTAGGGTTATGGGCTTCGAGCGTGCTGGCGCGGAGCTACGTTTGGCTTGAGTTACACATTCCCCTTCAATCCTGTAACAAATTTTTTAATATCTGTTTTTAGGTCGGAAGAGTTCTTCAATAAATTAATAAACGCGCTTCCCACAATTGCGCCCGATCCATACTGCGAAGCTGTTGAAAACGTTTTGCTATCTGATATTCCAAAGCCAATGAGAAAAGGATTTTTCAAGTTCATGGACTTCAGCCGTTGAAAGTATGCAAGCTGTTCACCTGAGAAATCGCCCTTTGCACCCGTAATACTCGAGGCTGACACCGCGTAAATAAATCCATTGGTAGCCTGGTCGATTTTGCGAATGCGTTCTTCGGATGTGGTTGGTGAAATCAAAAAGGTATTACTCAATCCAATGCGATCGAATAATTCCTTGGACGACTCAACATATTCATCCATCGGCAGATCGGGAAGGATAAGTCCATCCACTCCGGCCTCAACGGCATCTTTTGCAAATTTCTCTACACCATACTGCATCACGGGATTAACATAGCCCATCAGAATGATTGGAGTACTTACTGTTTTGCGAATAACTTTTACTTCATCCAGAATCATGGATAGCTTCATTCCGTTTGCAAGAGCGATGGAATTGCTTTCCTGAATAGTAGGACCATCGGCTACCGGATCAGAATACGGAATTCCTATTTCAATAATATCGGCTCCCGCTTTTGCCAACGCCTCAGCAATCAGAACCGTATCATTTAGTTTTGGAAATCCAGCTGTATAAAAAACAGAGAGAATGTTTTTACTTTTCTGTTGAAAGAGTTTCTGTATACGATTCATGTGATTTTTACAATTAGTTTGATTGAGTAGTCTAAGCGATAAATCTGCTTAATACTTTCCCCATCGGATGTACGTCTCTAAATCTTTGTCGCCCCGGCCCGAAAGGTTGACTACTACTACATCATCCGTATCGAACTCAAACTTGCTTAATGCAGCAATGGCGTGGGCGGATTCAATCGCAGGAATAATTCCCTCCATGCGGCTTAACTCAATACCTGCGTTCATCGCTTCATCATCGGTAGCGCTCACAAACTTTACGCGGCCAACGTCAAACAAATGTGCATGAATCGGGCCGATGCCTGGATAGTCAAGACCTGCCGAAATAGAATAAGGTTCTACCACTTGCCCGTCATCCGTTTGCATGAGCAGTACTTTACTTCCGTGCAGCACACCAATCTTACCCAGCGCAGTGGTGGCAGCTGATTCTCCAGAATCAACACCTTTACCCGCTGCTTCAACACCTACAAGGTTTACCTGTTCATCATTGAGATAATGATAAAATGCCCCGGCAGCATTACTTCCTCCTCCAACGCAAGCAAAGACATAGTCCGGAAAGGGGTTGCCGATTTCTTCTCGCAGCTGACGTTTGATTTCCTCGCTGATCACCGATTGGAACCTCGCCACCATATCTGGATATGGATGAGGGCCAACAACCGAGCCAATAATATAATGTGTGTCAGTCGGATTGTTAATCCAATGACGCATGGCTTCGTTTGTCGCGTCTTTCAGCGTCATGCTTCCACTCAATGCAGGTACCACCTTCGCCCCGAGTATTCGCATGCGCTCAACATTGGGACGCTGACGCTCCATGTCGAGTTTGCCCATGTACACCGTACATTCCATGCCCATTAACGCACACACAGTAGCCGTAGCGACACCATGTTGCCCTGCTCCGGTTTCGGCAATAATCTTTTTCTTGCCCAAGCGCTTTGCCATCAGTATCTGGCCAATGGTGTTGTTCACTTTGTGTGCGCCCGTATGACAAAGATCTTCACGCTTCAGGTAAATGGTGGCGCCATACTTTTCCGACAATCGGTTTGCCTTATATAATGGAGTCGGCCGACCGACATAGTTTTTCAGCAAGTCTTGAAATTCCTTTTGAAAATCATCCTGCATCATAATCACTAAATAGTTATTGCGAAGTTCTTCCACATTGGGATATAACATCTCCGGAATGTAGGCGCCACCAAAGCGTCCGTAGTAACCTCTCTCGTCAACTGAATATTTCATAATTCGCATGTTAAACCTGAATACTTATCATTTTTTGTTTTACGGCTTCAATCAACCGAATATCTTTCACACCCGGTGAAACCTCAGCACCACTGTTCACATCGAGGGCAAAGAGATTCATTTCTTGCAATGCCAGAATACCTTCCATCGTATCCGGTGACAATCCACCGCTTAGAAAAAACGGTAGCTTCTGATTGTACTTCTTTAAAATCTGCCAATTGAAAGGCTGAGCGTTTCCACCGTAAAACTTTCCCTTGGTATCGAACAGAAAGTAATCAACCGTTTTTTCATACAACTTCGTAATAACAAAGTCAAATTCATCATTAACCGAGAACACTTTGATCACCTGAACACCTTGCTCCTTCACCAGCCGGCATTGTTCGGGCGTTTCACTTCCATGAAGCTGAACAAAATCCAGCGGGTACTTTTTTACTTTATCCAAAACTGACTCCACCGATTCATTTACAAACACACCTGTGCGTTTGATGGATGATGGAAAATCATTCGGAATAAAAAAAGTATCGCCCACGTAACGTGGTGATGCCGGATAAAAGATAAAACCCATAAAGTCGGGCGAAAGAGCCGCGACATCCCGGATGTTGCGTTCATCACGCATTCCACATATTTTCAACTTCAAAGCCATTCGAGGTACTATTTACGCTATCGCGAACGATGTGCTATCACTTCAGTTTGGTAAGTTTATCAACAAATTCCTGTGCCGTTACTTCCGGACGAGTGTTCTTCATAAAATTCTCTCCCATCAAAAATCCCTCATAGCCATACTTCGTTAACTCCACAATTGTTTCTGGATTTGAAATGCCACTTTCGGATACCTTAACAACACCATCCGGAATAAGGGGAGCCAGTTGTTTGGATATTTCGATGCTTACCTCAAAGGTTTTAAGGTTTCGATTATTAACTCCGATCATATCTGCCCCCACCTCAAGATTCTTTTGTAGTTCTTCTTCATCATGAACTTCGAGCAAAACTTCTAATCCCAGCGAATGCGCAAGAGAAGTAAACTGCTTCGATACCTTCGGATCCAGTACTGCCGCGATCAACAGAATCGCATCTGCCCCAATGGATTTCGCTTCAATGATTTGATACTCGTTAATGGTAAAATCTTTTCGGATAATCGGACAGAAATTAAACTTCCGCGCTTCGAGCAAATCATCGTTAGTTCCTCCAAAAAATTGGTAATCGGTAAGAACGGAAAGTGCGGAAGCTCCAGCCTGAACATAACCGGTTGTGGTTTGTTCAACAGAGGATATTGCATTGATAACCCCTTTTGAAGGCGACTTTCTTTTGAACTCCATAATAATACCCGACTTGTCTTCGCGCTGAATATTCTTTGTCATCGAAATTGGAGCAGATGAAAAATATAAACCTTTCTCCAATACCTTCACCGGATGGCTCTGTTTACGCGCTTCTACTTCTATGTATTTGTGTTCTATGATCTTGTCGAGAATGTTCATGTCTATGTCTATGAGAATTCAAAATTAGAAATCATGATTCAATGTTCGATTAGTTTTTTAAACGCTTGTAACGCTTTTCCGGAATGGAGTGATTCCGTTGCCTTTGCTACAGCATTCAACAGGCCCTCGTTTCGGTTACTGCAGTACAACGCCATCGCAGCGTTGGCGATCACAGCCGAATTTTGTGCTTCTGTTCCGTTTCCTTCCAGTATGGATTGAAATACTTTCGCGGATTCTTCCACCGTCTCACCTCCCCTGATATCATTATACGTAAGCCTGGGGAACCCAAGATCGCGCGGTTCCATAATCTTCTCGCCTTCATTGAAGAAAAATTTAAACGATCCCGTTAATGAAACTTCATCGTATCCATCCAGCGAATGAAGAATCACAAAATCCTTATCGCTGATTTGATAGAGGTAGCCGTACTGCCGGGCTAGTTCTAAACTAAAAACGCCCACCAACTGTCGCTTCGGAAACGATGGGTTAACCATTGGCCCCAGCATGTTGAAGAATGTTTTTACACCCAGTTCTTTCCGGATTGGTGCCACGTTTTTCATAGCTGGATGAAACAACGGAGCGTGCATAAAGCAAATGTTCGCTCGATCGAGGCTCCGCTTCAGTGAGTCGATATCATTAGTGAATTTATAACCAAAGTACTCCAGCACGTTGGATGAACCGCAAGCAGAAGAAACACCGTAGTTACCATGCTTGGCAACGGGCTGGCCGGCTGCCGCCACCACAAACGAAGAAAGCGTTGACATGTTAAACGTATTCTTTCCATCGCCACCCGTTCCGCATACATCCATCACGGGTTGATCAAACGCTACAGGAAGACAAAGTTCAAGCATAGCATCGCGAAAGCCTTGAAGTTCATCCACAGTAATGCTGCGCATCATATACACGGTCATGAAGGCGGTTGTCTGGCTGAGATTGAACTTGCCTGTTGCCAGGTTCACCAAAACTTGCTTCGCAGTATCTTTGCTAAGCGACCGGTGTTCGATGAGTTCGTTTAGTACTTCTTTCATAGCATTCTGTTAATTTACTAGTGCCTATTTCTTCAACCAGTTGGCAATCATCTTCGGGCCCTCCGGAGTCATGATCGATTCCGGATGGAATTGTAAACCGCGCACATCATTTCGAACATGCCGTAAGCCCATCACCAATCCTTCATTGTTCACCGCAGTAATTTTCATTTCAGGCGTGAAACTCTCCGCAATCACGGCCCACGAATGATAATGCGTTGCCTGAAATCTATCCGAAACACCTTCAAACATATACTCTTCGCGGTCTTTCACTTCAGCTACCGAGGTAACTCCATGAAGCACTTTCGGAATATTAAACAGCTCAGCACCATACACCTCGCCTATCCCCTGGTGGCCTAAGCAAATTCCCAGGATACTTTTTGTCGGCCCATACTCTTTAATCACTTGTTTCATGATGCCCGCCTCATCCGGAATACCGGGGCCGGGTGATAGCATTATCTTATCAAATTGATTTACATTCTCTAGCGAAATCTTATCGTTACGGTGAACTTCAACAGTATAGTTTAAGGCACGAATGATATGCACAAGATTGTATGTAAACGAGTCGTAATTATCCAGAACAAGTATTTTCATTGAAGCTTGAAGATTAAAAGGATTGGAATATTATAATATTTACTCATGGTATTTTTGTTTTCCTTGATTCAGTTCGTAAGGTATTTCATAAAGCAGTTAATATTTTCAATCTTAAATTTTCTCTGCCATCAATACCGCCTGGCGTAACGCACTTAGCTTATTATTCACTTCCTGCAATTCACTTTCTGCTTTTGACTTGGATACTACTCCGGCACCTGCCTGAAAGATCAACTTGTTTTCGTGACTCAGGAAAGTTCGAATCATAATTGCGTGATTAAATGAACCATCAAAGCCAACAAAGCCGATGGCTCCACCGTAAAAACTTCGGTTCACATTTTCGTACTTATTAATCAAGGTCATCGCCATGTGCTTGGGCGCACCCGACAAGGTGCCCGCAGGAAAGGTATCAGCCGCCATTCGAACAACAGACGATGCTGTCTTCAGTGAACCTGTAACTTTCGAAACCAGGTGAATAACGTGCGAGTAATACTGAATCTCTTTAAACACTTCAACATTCACTTCACTTGCATTGCGACTCATGTCATTACGCGCCAGATCAACCAGCATCACGTGCTCGGCATTTTCTTTTTCATCGGCTGCGAGTCGCTCAGCAATCGCGGCATCTTCCTGATCATTACCCGACCTGCGAAAAGTACCGGCAATCGGAAAGATGTGTGCCTTTCCATTCTTTACCTGCAGTTGCGCTTCGGGTGATGATCCAAAAAGCTTAAAACTTCCATAGTCGAAATAGAATAAGTAAGGCGAAGGATTGATCGAACGAAGTGCGCGATAGACATTAAACTCATCACCTTTAAACTGTGTGGTGAATCGTCTCGACAACACAATCTGAAAAACATCACCGCGAAAACAATGTTCTTTTCCCTTCTCAATGATCTTCAAAAATTCATCGTCTGTTACATTCGATTTCTCGCCATCGGTAAGACTGAACTTGTAGGTTGAAAATCGATTGCTAAAAATCAGCTTCTCTACTTTCTCCAATCCAGCAGCCTGCTGATTGTTATGATAACTATGCTCGAACAAACTCAACTCGTTAGAGAAGTGATCGACCACAATGATGTAACGGTACAACTTGTAAAGTACATCTGGTATTAATGTCTCACGCTGATCAATTGTTACATCTTCAAAAAAACGTATCGCATCATACGCCATGTAGCCAAACAGCCCATTGTTGGGAAACTTGGTTTGAACGGAATTGTCCGGTTCAAAGGAAGATTTGAATTCTTCCAGTAGCGAAGTCGCCTCACCGGTATTACCTATTGTTTTCGTTTCAACGTGTCCGTCAGGGAACGACTGCTCTACCTCTTTTCCATTCACCTGAAACGTAGCGATGGGATCACAGCAAATAAACGAGAGACTGTTTTCGTGGCCATGATAGTCGGAACTCTCCAGCAAAATACTTCCGGCAAAAACATCGCGGAGTTTGAGGTAGATATTGACAGGCGTGAGGGTATCAGCCAGCAATTTCTTTGAAAAAGTTTTAAGCTTGTATTTCATATTTTCAAATTCAAATTGAGTAAAAAAAAGAAGGCCTGCTGTGAACAGCAGGCCTTCGCATTTATGGTATACACATAACTAGGCTGTTCACATATCGTTTTGCGAAATGTGCCACCACCATGCTATGTTTGTCATTCTCGTCATTCAATTATTTCTTAGAAGTTCTCTTTGCTTTTGCAGGAGCATCAGCAGCAGATGTCGTTGATACTTTCTTAGAGGCTACTCGCTTTAAACGTGCCTTAATGGTTTTCTTGTTTCTGGAATTACCATAGCTGTCTCTCCAGATCTTTCCTTTTTTCGACTTCTTATCTCCTTTTCCCATGAATTGTAATTCAATTGTTGAGCAATAATAGTAAAGTGTTTTAATATCACACAAGCCCCGCTGTTACTTTTTTACTATTTTCAACCGTAACCGTATGGAGCGAACAGCTGTTAAGGGTTATAAACTTTTCGATTTAGGGGATGGTAACACGAAAACAATACAATCCTTAGCCTGGTTTTCCTGATTTGGAAAGCGCATCCAGTTAGACAGCCTGGCTTCCTGTACTAATCCTGATTTCAGTAGTACCTTGACCGATGCCACATTTTCGGCATCGACATACGTACCTATTCGAACAACACCCGTTTGAGGTTTGAGCCAATCTAATATCGCCATGCACGCTTCGGTAGCATATCCTTTATTCCATTGCGTAGGCGTAAAAATATATCCGAATTGAATTTTGCCATCTTCATTGATCACACCAAAACTTCCAATCAGTCGGTTATCACTTTTTACGCGAATAGAAAAACCGTAATCAATTCCTGAATCCCAGGCGGCCAGGGCATAGCGCAAAAACGAACGCGTATCGCCAATGTTCAGGTGGGTTGGCCACGACACATACCGGGTAGCTTCCGGCTTACTGGCATAGGCATAAAAAATTTCTTCGGCATCTTCGTACCTTAGCCGCTGAAGGTGCAATCGCTCTGTAGCAATTCGTTCAGGAAGATTTAACAAGACCATAAAACCGGCAATGGCTAAAGGAAGCAATATCGTTCATCAATATTTTAAAAAGGAGTTTGAAGGCGCTAAAATTTTGGTGCGCGTAAACCCAATTCTGTTTACAGGAACTGAAATCAGTATCGCTCCGGATGGTCAGACTGAAGTTCGTGAGTTAGAACTGGATGCCGATATTTTTGACGACCTGAAAGTGGATGGCTTTACGGAGAGTAGTCCACTGGAATTCAATTTGCATTGGAATGGCTTGGCGTGAGGAGAATTTACGATCTTAGATTTGTGATTGCTGATTCTTAGAATTCCCAAAAATCATCAATCACAATTCATTCAGTTCCTGCAGTACCATCCTGAATTCATTCAACATCATAGCCGTAGCACCCCATACGATCTCGCCTTCTATTTCAAAATGTGGGGCGATGAGATGATACTGACCTGCTGCCAGAATTTGTTTCTCACGAATAGCATCTTGTCTGAGAAGGTCGTCCAGACTACCATAGAGTATTTTTGATACCTCATACGGATCGGGCGTGAACACCGGATTGCGGACAACTCCCACCACAGGCGTTACCATAAAATTGCTGGGGATCACAAAAAAATCACTTAACCTTCCAAGCACCTTTACCGCCAGCCGGTCAACACCTACTTCTTCTTCGCCTTCGCGCAGCGCGGTATCGATGGGGGTTTCATTGGGATCGGCCTTCCCGCCTGGCAAACTTACTTGTCCGCTGTGCGTACCCAAATACTCCGGTCGTTTTATCAGCGGGAATCTTATCTGACCATTTTCTTCGTACAACAAAATCAATACGCTTCCAGGCTTTGGTGGAAGCTTATGTTCGAATTTCGGAATTAAATTTCCAACCGGCAGCGCACGCATCGGCTCGTGGGCTTTACTACCCGGAAGCTCCGCATGCAGTCTGGCTGAAAGTTTATCGGTTAATTCTTCAAAAGTCATAGTAGGGTACGAGGTACACTCCCGATAGCTGTCAAGAGCGAGGTGCGATTCTTCTAAATATATTTACTTGCAGGGTTTCATACTTGTATTGCCTTCCTCTTTGTTTTCCATTGCTTTTTGATAGGCTTTGCAGGCATTATCAAATTCCCCTGCCTGAAGATAGGCTTCGGCAAGGTAGAGGTGAACACGATCAATAAACGGATCCATTGCTGCCGCTTGCTTTAATACCCGAATGGCATCAGCCGGACTTTTCATTTGCAGGTAGTAAATACCTTTATTTCTGTACGCCCAACCGTTGTAAGGATCCAGGCTTATACTTTGGTCAATATCAACCTTGGCGTTCGCAGGTTGATTCAGCATCAGCCAGATGTACCCGCGATTGTTCAGAAAGAATGGATCGTCCGGTTTTACGGCCAGGGCTTTTTCTATCCACCTTGTTGCTTCATCGTAATTTTTCTTTTCAACTTCAATCATTCCCAACGCATTCAGCGCATTGGGTTCTGAAGCATTCTGCTCCAGCGCCTGGTTCAACAGCGTACGCGCACTATCAAACTCCTTCTTATAATAATAGAGTGTACCAAGATTAACGAGTATATCCATGGTAGGTTCATTCGACCGCATGGCTTTGTTAAAGGATAGTATTGCTTCATCAAATCTGCGAAGCTTCGTAAGCACAAGGCCCTGGGTAAAGTAAACCAACGAGGTATCGGGCTTTTGTTTAATGATCTTATCCAGATCGCTCAGCGCGCTATAGTATTCCTTCAATTCATAGCTTGCGTTGGCGCGATTGAAGTATGCACCCAAATACCCGGGCTTGCAGGCGATAGCGCGATTGTATAAATCAAGGGCTTCTGCGTATCGTTTCTTTTCAAAGTAAATCGAACCCAGGTTATTCAGCGCATCGGCAAAACACGAGTCGAGTCTCAGGGCTTCGTTAAAGTAGCGTTCGGCTTGTTCGGCATCACGCTGCTTCACCATTTCGTTTCCCTGAATCAGGTAGCGTTGCAAGCGTGTTTCTTTGCTGTCGCTGCACGCTACTATCAGCAACAAAAATCCTATCCCTAAAAATCCCCGCATACGTTCCAAACCGAATGTCATGATTAAATGTTCGTGTGTTTTCCTAAATTCAGCATAAAAAAATCCCTATGCCAATCAGCAGCGAAGCTAAACAAGAAGTCGAAAGGTTTATCCGCAGCGGCCAAAAAATTGAGGCGATTAAATACCTGTGCGATACTTTCCAGGTTTCGCTGGCCGATGGTAAACTGTTGGTGGAGTCGGTAGAAGCCGAAATGCATTCTGCCACAACAGCTGCATCGCCATCGTTTACCACACCTGCAACCCTTGCGGGGGATACCAAAATGGAAGTGCAGCGGCTGCTTCGTGATCGGAAAAAGCTGGAAGCAGTGAAGTATGTTCGGCTTCAAACACAAGCCGGCCTTAAGGAAGCCCTGGAGATGGTGGAAGAAGTGGAGCGTGAAATTAATCCGAATGCAAAACCGTTGAGCGTTGGAGGCGGCTGCCTTAAGTCAGGCGTAAACGGAATAGCAATACTCTTTGCCGCGGTAGCGCTGCTGTTGTTTATCATGGCTGGCATTGTTTATTACCGCGATGCGCAGATTATTAACCAAAGCGCTAAAATTAACGGTCGTGTAGTCGAATTACTTTCACGCAAAGGCACGTACGCACCGGTTATTGCGTACACCCTCAATGGCAAAGACTATCGTTACGAAAGCACCGCGTATACCAAACCTTCCGCCTACGAAATTGATGAAGTAGTGCCGATGTTTGTCAACCCTAACAATCATGAAGAGCTGGTGTTGGATACCTTTACCGATCGTTGGTTAGCCATCTCCATTGTTGGGGGCATCGGATTATTCTTCACTTTTTTTGCCGTTATCTTCAGAATTAGCAGTCGAAGATTTTGAGTTTTGATAACTATTTAATTTCTTCGCATCACTTTTAAAAGAATGACCAAGAACATCACATCAGGCTTGCACCACCACCATCATGGATCGAACACGATGCGTGGCATTGCCTTTTAGTGATTTTTGAATAAAAGAATTTACAGGCTTGTCACAATGTGGCAAGCCTTTTTTATTTACTACTAACAACGACAACGATAAACCATGAATACGCTACTTCGCATTGCCATTCAAAAATCCGGACGCCTGCAGGAAGGTTCGCTTGATCTGCTGAAAGAAAGCGGGCTCTCGTTCAGCAATGGTAAAGACCAACTCAAAACACAAGCCCGAAACTTCCCGGTTGAAGTTCTCTTTCTTCGCGATGATGATATCCCACAATATGTTGAAGACCGCGTAGCCGACATTGGGATAGTAGGCGAAAATGTTGTTGCCGAGAAACAAAAGAAAAATGAAATCGTAAAGCGCCTTGATTTTGCCAAGTGCCGCCTGGCGATGGCTGTTCCGCGTGCTGAACAATATACAGGAGTAGCGTGGCTTCGCGGAAAAAATATTGCTACCTCCTACCCCAACATTGTTCGAAGCTTTTTAAAGAAAAATAATATTGACGCGGGCATACACGAGATAAGCGGCTCCGTGGAAATTGCACCGGGTATTGGACTGGCCGATGCAATCTGCGACCTTGTCAGTACAGGCAGTACCCTGCTCAGCAACGGCCTGAAAGAAGTGGAAGCCGTAATGCATTCAGAAGCGGTGATCATTGCCAACCCTTCACTGGAAGACGAAAAGAAAAAAATTCTGGATAAACTTCTCTTTCGTATTGAAGCGGTAAAAAAAGCCAAGAACAGCAAATACATTCTGTTGAACTGCCCGAATGATGCGATCGACAAGATTACCGCTGTTATTCCAGGTATGAAAAGCCCAACCATTATTCCGCTTACGCGATCCGGCTGGAGCTCCCTTCATTCTGTTGTAGATGAAAATGATTTTTGGGAACGTATCGATCAACTCCGGGAGTTCGGTGCCGAAGGAATTTTAGTAGTACCGATTGAAAAAATGATTGTTTAGCGATCAAAGATTAGAAGATTGAAAGATTGGAAAATTTAGTAGCCGCTAGTCTTTCAATGTTTCAATATTCAAATAATTCAATATTTACCCTATGAAAATATTCAACAATCCATCAACCGAAACCTGGAACGAACTCTGCCAGCGACCACAACTGGAATTAGAGTTTCTGGACAGCTCCGTTCGCAATGTATTGAATCGTGTAAAAAAATCGGGTGACGATGCCTTGCGTGAATTAACCCTTCAGTACGACAAAGTATCCGTCCAGGAGCTCAAGATAAGTACCGAGGAATTGATGGAAGCTGAACAAACGCTTACAGATGAATTGAAGAACGCCATTCGCACGGCCGCTGCCAACATTGAAAAATTCCACGCAGTACAAAAGCGCGATGTCATAAAAGTGGAAACCATGCCCGGTGTTACCTGCTGGCGTAAAGGGGTGGCCATTGATAAGGTGGGCATCTACATTCCCGGAGGTTCGGCTCCCCTGTTCTCTACTGTACTCATGCTGGGCATCCCTGCTAAACTTGCCGGATGTAAAGAAGTGATTCTCTGCTCGCCACCCGACAAGTCAGGAAAAATAAACGCAGCCATTTTATTTGCTGCTCAACTGGTAGGAGCTACCAAAATCTTTAAAGCTGGTGGTTCACAGGCTATCGCTGCGATGGCTTACGGAACTCAAAGTATTCCGAAGGTGTACAAAATTTTTGGACCTGGAAATCAATATGTCACCAAGGCGAAACAACTTGTCATGGAAGATGGGCTCGCCATCGACATGCCAGCCGGACCATCGGAAGTATTGGTGATGGCCGATGAAACTGCGAATGCCTCTTTTGTAGCGGCCGATTTACTTTCACAGGCTGAACACGGTGAAGACAGCCAGGTGATTCTGGTGTTGAGTAATGAAGCACTGGTCGCTCCCATCCAAAAAGAAATTGAAAAACAACTGGTGGCACTTCCCCGAAAAACCATTGCTGAAAAATCCCTCGCACACAGTCGTGTGATTGTTATGAATGACCAACAACAAGCCATCGACTTTGTCAACGTGTATGCTCCCGAGCACTTAATCATCAACACCAAAAATGCCGAAGAACTTGCAGCGGTCATTTCAAATGCCGGCTCCATCTTTCTGGGTAACTACTCGCCTGAAGCGATTGGCGATTACGCTTCCGGCACCAATCACACGTTACCAACCAATGGTTTCGCGCGGGCTTTTGCCGGTGTGTCGCTGGAAAGTTTTATGAAGTACATCACCTATCAGCAAGTGAGTGAGGAAGGTATTCGCCACCTCGGGCCAGTAGTAGAACGAATGGCAGAAGCCGAAGAATTGATGGGACACAAAATGGCCGTGACGATACGATTGAAAAATTTAATTTGAGATGCTGAGAAGCGAACATCGCTACTAAAGTATCCAACAATAGAACCATGAAACGAAAAGTACTTGCCGATATTAATACGCTTGTCAGGCGAAACGTGCTGACGATGAAACCTTACTCTTCAGCACGCGATGAGTTTAAAGGTGAAGCCGAAATCTATTTAGACGCCAATGAAAACCCATATCCTTCACCCTATCATCGCTATCCCGATCCCTTACAGTGGCGAGTAAAAGAAAAACTTGCTGCGTTAAAAGGTGTCGATCCTAAACAGATCTTTCTGGGCAATGGCAGTGACGAGGGTATCGATCTACTTATCCGAGCATTCTGCGAACCTAATCAGGATTCCATTTTGATAACCGAACCCACGTACGGCATGTACTCGGTATGTGCCGATGTTAATGCTGTTAACATTCAACGGGTTCTCCTCACACCTGACTTCGATCTCGACCTGGATGCCTTTCCTAAAACATTTGATGCCACAACCAAAATTATCTTTCTCTGCAGCCCGAATAATCCAACTGCCAATCTGCTGAGTCGGGAGAAAATTCTGGAAGTATTGAAACGCTTTTACGGGCTGGTGGTGATTGACGAAGCCTACATCGACTTCGCCAAAAGCAAAAGCTTCATCCACGAATTGGATAAGTACCCAAACCTGGTAGTACTTCAAACTTTTTCAAAGGCGTGGGGACTTGCCGGGCTTCGGTTGGGGATGTGTTTTGCTTCGGAAGCTATCATCAATGTATTGAACAAAATAAAGTACCCCTACAACGTTAATATCCGCACACAAGAACTCGCCCTTGATGCCCTGGAAAACAATGAACGAAAAGATGGGTGGGTAAAAGAAATCATCAAAGAGCGCAACAAACTTGCGAAGACACTAGCCAAACTTTCCATTGTCGAAAAAGTCTATCCTTCGGATGGTAATTTTATTCTAATGCGCGTTCAGGATGCGAACGCCACATACCAATATCTGTTAGATCAAAAAATTATTGTACGCGACCGTTCGCGTGTTACCCTGTGCTACAACTGCATTCGCATTACAGTAGGAACGCCCGAGGAAAATTCGCAGCTCATTAAAGCCCTAAAAAAATTATGAAGAAAGTATTATTCATCGATCGCGATGGCGTCCTCATTAAGGAACCACCCGATGAACAGATCGATTCGTTGGAGAAACTTGAATTTGTTCCGGGGGTATTTACGTGGCTAGGAAAGATTGCCGCTGAAACGGATTTTGAATTGGTAATGGTCACCAACCAGGATGGACTGGGCACCAGCAGTTTTCCGGAAGAAACATTCTGGCCGGCCCATAACAAACTCTTGAAGTCGCTTGAAAATGAAGGCGTGATATTTTCGAAAATATTCATCGACAAAAGCTTTGCCCGCGAAAACAAACCTACGCGCAAACCGGGCACCGCCATGCTTACCGAATTTTTTACCGATCAATACGACTTAAAAAAATCCTTTGTGATTGGCGATAGGCTTACCGATGTTGAACTGGCGAAAAATCTTGGCGCGAAGGGAATCTTCATCAACGATGGTAGCCTCAAAGAAAAACTCGTTGCTCAAAATCTGGACGCAAACTGCGTGCTGACTACTCCATCGTGGAAGGACATCTACACGTTTCTGACAAAACCTAACCGAATTGCTGTAGTAAAAAGAACTACCAAAGAAACCGACATCAATATTGAAATCAATCTTGACGGCACCGGTCAATCCTCGATTGAAACAGGGTTGGGATTTTTTGACCACATGCTCGACCAACTGTCGCGGCATGGCAACATCGATTTAGCAATAACAGTAAAAGGCGACTTACACATCGATGAACATCACACCATTGAAGATACAGCCCTGGCGCTGGGTGAAGCTTTCGTAAAAGCATTGGGCGATAAACGTGGTATCGAGCGCTATGGATTTTGTCTGCCCATGGATGACTGCCTCGCCCAGGTAGCGATTGATTTTGGCGGAAGACCGTGGATTGTTTGGGACGCAGAATTCAAACGTGAAAAAATCGGTGAGATGCCAACCGAAATGTTTTACCACTTCTTCAAATCATTCTCCGATACTTCCAGGAGCAATCTCAATATTAAAGTGGAGGGAACAAACGAACACCATAAGATTGAAGCCATTTTTAAAGCATTCGCCAAGTCGATAAAGATGGCCGTGAAGAAGGAAGGAAATCAATTACCATCAACAAAGGGGATGTTATAAGGTACGAGGTGAATACAAAAAATATCAAATTCATACAGTTATGCAAGACTTAAAGAAACGTTACAAGGAGTTCGCCATTAACACGGCTGAACTAATTCAACAACTCCCTAAAGGTGTTATCAACAACGCCAATATGAATCAACTCATTCGGTCATCAAGTTCTCCAGGAACAAATTATAGGGCCGCCTGTCGGGCGAAGTCCACACCAGATTTTATCAATAAACCTCGCACCTCGTAATTCGTACCTCGTACCTATGAAACTTGTCATCATTAAATATAACGCAGGTAACATCCAGTCAGTCTCCTTTGCTTTGGAGAGACTTGAAATCGATTTTACTATTACGGATAACGCTGAAGAAATTCGTAAGGCCGACAAAGTAATTTTCCCTGGTGTTGGCGAGGCCAGTACTACGATGCAATACCTGCGGGATCATAAACTCGATCAGGTCATTGTGAATCTCAAGCAACCTGTTCTTGGTATTTGCCTGGGCATGCAACTGATGTGTCAGTTCTCGGAAGAAAACAACACCGATTGTCTTGGTATTTTCAATGAAACCGTGAAACGCTTTGTTCCGCGCGATGATATGAAAGTACCTCACATGGGCTGGAACAACCTCACACTTACCAACGGCTGGCTTGATGCTGCGATTGAAAATCAATTTGCCTACTTTGTACACAGTTACTACGTGCCGGTTAATGCATTCAGTTCAGCCATCACTGAATACATCAATCCGTTTAGCGCTGCGCTCCATAAAGACAATTTCTATGCTGTTCAATTTCACCCGGAGAAGTCGGCATTGACTGGCGAACTGGTTTTAAAAAGCTTTTTAAACGTATGAGAATAATTCCCGCCATCGACATTATTGATGGAAAATGTGTTCGTCTCACCCAAGGCGATTATGCACAAAAGAAAATTTACAACGAAAATCCCGTTGACGTGGCCAGGCAATTTGAAGATGCAGGTCTCTCCCATCTTCATGTTGTTGATCTGGATGGCGCCAAGGCAGGCAAAGTCATCAATTGGAAAGTAGTGGAAAGCATCACCACCAACACCAATCTAAAAGTTGATTTTGGCGGTGGCATTAAAACGGATGAAGAGATTGAAAAACTCTTTCAACTAAAGGTAAGCCAGGTAAACCTGGGGAGCATTGCTGTGCGCGAACGCCTGCGTGTGCTGGACTGGCTGAAACAATTTGGAGCCGACAAGATTATTCTAAGCGCTGACGTAAAGGAAGAAACCATTGCCATCAGCGGCTGGCAGGAGAACTCTTCTATTTCCATCATGAACTTTCTGAAAGAATATTTACAAGACGGTATTGAACATGTTACCTGCACCGACATCAGCACCGATGGCATGCTGACCGGACCGAATGTTGAACTGTACAAAAAAATTGTACTCAGCTTTCCACACGTTAACCTGGTAGCCAGTGGAGGTGTTAGCAGTGTTGAAGATCTTAAAGAGTTGAAACGAATTGGTGTGGATGGAGTAATTGTAGGCAAGGCTATTTATGAAGGACGGATCGAACTTAAAGACTTGGTCAAATTGTAAACCTCAGCTTGACGATAACCCGGTACATTGAGCGCTAACTTTTAACCTGATGCTAACCAAACGAATAATCCCTTGCCTCGATATCAAAGACGGTCGCACTGTAAAAGGCGTGAACTTCGTAAACATTCGCGATGCTGGCGATCCGGTAGAACTCGGTGCGCAATATGCACAGCAAGGCGCGGATGAACTTGTGTTCCTGGACATCTCAGCAACGAATGAACAACGCAAAACATTTGCTTCACTTGTGAAAGATATTGCCAGGCACATCAACATCCCGTTTACCGTAGGCGGTGGAATTGGAAGCGTTGCCGATGTTGCTCCACTGCTTGAAGCAGGCGCTGATAAAGTAAGTATCAACTCCGCAGCGGTTCGAAACCCTCAACTGATTGATGACCTTTCAAAAGCCTTCGGGGCACAATGTATAGTCCTCGCTATTGATGCTCGAAAAGTTGACAACACCTGGATGGTTCACACCCACGGAGGCAAGAATCCAACCGATAAGAAACTCTTTACATGGGCAAAGGAAGGACAAGAACGCGGTGCCGGTGAAATTCTGTTCACCAGTATGGATCATGACGGCACCAAGAACGGCTTTGCCAACGACACGCTCGCCAAACTTCATGAGCTTTTGCAAATTCCATTGATTGCTTCCGGTGGTGCAGGGTCAATGGATCATTTTATTGATACCTTCGTGTTAGGCAAAGCCGATGCAGCCCTGGCCGCAAGTATCTTTCATTTTGGAGAAGTGAAAATTCCCGACTTGAAATCATACCTGAAGCAAAATGGAATTAATGTAAGAGAATTTTAGATTGACCTGCTTACCGGCCGATTATGGATTCGAACTAAACCAGAGTCTGCTAAAATCAAAATACGAATTGTAACTAAAATCGTAAATCGTAAACTAGAATGGCTATCAACTTTTCTAAACTAAGCGGCCTGGTGCCGTGTGTTGTGCAGGATGTCAAAACCCTTCGGGTTATTATGTTGGGATTCATGAATGAGGAGGCGTATCAAAAAACACTGCGCGACAAGCGTGTTACCTTCTTCAGTCGCAGTAAGCAACGGCTGTGGACCAAAGGCGAAACGTCAGGCAACTTTTTAGAGCTGGTGGAAATCCTTGTCGATTGCGACCAGGATACGTTGCTCATAAAAGTAAATCCAAAAGGTCCATCCTGTCATACCGGAGCCGACACGTGCTTTAATGAAAAAAATAACAGCTGGGATTTACGTTCGCTCGAATCCATTATCCAAAGCAGAAAGGCCAATCCACAAAAAGGTTCATACACAAACAAGCTACTCGACTCGGGCATCAACAAAGTAGCACAGAAAGTGGGTGAAGAAGCGGTTGAATTGGTGATCGAAGCCAAGGATAACAACAAAGAACTATTTCTCGGGGAGGCATCTGATCTGTTATACCACTACCTGGTACTGCTCACCGCCAAGGGATATACCTTGCAGGAAGTACTGGATGTACTGCAGAAAAGACACGGAAAGTGATACCCTTGCTGATGAGGATTACTTCGTCCTGATTTAGATCAACATGCTCAATTCTTGGAGTTATAAAGCTTAACCACATCAGGAATTGATTTGTACTTGATCTTGCCTTTAACCTCACCATATCTGGTAACATATCGCAGAGGCAAAAATTCAGCTAATGACTCTTCAATTTTCCTTTTGTTTTTTGGTATAACCAACATCACCCCACTTTGCGGATCTTCTAAAACGAAATCGATCACTGGTTTACTGGAAAGTGTTGATGTCCCGGGCGCAGGCCCTGTAGTAACATAAACACCATAACTAGGTTCCAAATACTCTATGCTATAAAGATTGACCTTACCTCTTGCTATGATCTTAGCATCAATCATAGAAAAGCCCATAAAATCAAATAGTATTTTAAAGGTATCTTCTTTAATCACATATTCTTTTATGGCGTAGGCGGGAATTTTTCGAGGATTTTTATCCGTTTTCGTCTTCCATACTTCGTAACCACGGCCTTCGAGAAGCATAACTAACTACGAAGGTAGCCTGCTATGATTGAATCGTTCTCCAGTTTGATATACCCTTTTTGTGCATGCCCTTGAACCGTTATGAGCAAGAACAAAGCTACGATCAATACCCTGAGACTATGAGGAGCGAGAACAACAATTTTCATTCAACGAGTCAGATGGTTTAGGTCACAAAGGATACAAAAATAGAACATATCATCACTTCAATCTACTTCACCATGCAACACTCCTTATACTTCTTGCCACTACCACAGGGGCAAGGCGAGTTTCTGCCCAACTTTGCCGGGCCTGTGGTGTTAGGCTTTAGTACAGCCGTTGTATCCTGGTTAAAGGCTTTGGCGAGCAGGGCATAAAGCTGGGGGTGATTCTTTTGCAGGAGGTGTGGCCGTTCAAAGAAGTACTCGCCTACTACGGCTAGAAACTCGGTTTCGTTGGTGGCACCATAGAAATCAATCTCGTTTTTGCCCTTCATAATGTCAGCTATCTTCTGCCGGATCAACTGCAGCCAGGGCAAAGCAAAGGTCTTGTTGTTAAGTATGGTAGGAATGCCATCGATGGCTCCATCTTCCTTATCCAACAAATGGATAAACTCGTGGATACCCACATTCTTCCGGTCTGTTTCGTTGGAAAATCCCTGATGTAGTGCTGGCTTGGAAAGAATCATCTTACCCTCCATGGCACCCCCGGTACCCACCATTCCAGTAATATGCTCTCCCGATTGATTGCCCACGGCATATTGCCGATCGAAAGCACCAGGATACAACAGTACTTCATCCAGAAAGGTGTAGTCCCACTGCGGAAATCCGAACACAGGTATTACAGCACTGCTGGCTACCAGCAGACGATCCGTAAGGTCTACCGAGGTATCAACACCCACTATCCTTACCTTTTCTAAAAACCGGACTACATCGGCTTCAAACCGCTGCTTGGCCTGGCCATCAAGCTGACGATAGAACGTTACCTTTTGCTCCAGTACGGTACGCCAAACTGAAGGGAACTCAACCGGACCAATGTGTTCTTTAACCCTTCGGTGACGAATGAAAGCTACCACCAACCCGACTGCCATCACAACGATAATGATAAGAAACTCCATAGTATTGAGATTGCTGTTACTCGCTAGCGGCTCGTGTGTATCGCGAACTACTTCATCGATTATAAAACAACTTTAAATTTATTTCCAATAATTTATGCTCAAGGCTTTACAAGTAAAAAGATTATTAATTAACTTTTGGGTACTAAAAACATTTCACCGCTATGGCAAAGAAAGCTAAGAAGGCATCCAAGAAGAAGGCTGCTAAAAAGTCGGCTAAGAAAGTTGCTAAGGCAGCTAAGAAGTCGGCTAAGAAAGTTAAGAA
>Ga0315910_10000429_pt1 | contig 41792 bp, 26 predicted proteins | sample EdamamesoilMG_FD_204470 | JGI IMG/M metagenome (GOLD analysis project Ga0315910, IMG submission 204470) | Garden soil microbial communities collected in Santa Monica, California, United States - Edamame soil | ecosystem: Environmental > Terrestrial > Soil > Garden | place: USA: California...
AATTGCGCAATCGATTGCGCAAGATAGTCGATTTATCAATATGGCAAACAGATTTTTAAAAATTCATCCCGCAGACAATGTCTACGTGGCACTAACCGACCTGAAAAAAGGAGAAAACCTTTTGATGCCCGATGGTGCATCCATCACCCTTACAGATGATGTACCAGCCAAGCATAAGTTTACAGCCGCTGGCCTTAAACCGGAAGAAGAAATCGTGATGTATGGTGTGCTGGTAGGAAAAGCGCTGACCACCATTCCGGCTGGCGGAGCACTCGGCACGCACAATGTAAAACACAAGGCTGCTGCCTTTACCGGCCGGTCAGGAACATTTCAATGGAATGCCCCTGACATATCGCCCTGGAAAGAAAGAACCTTCAACGGGTTTCACCGGCCCGATGGACAAGTGGGCACAGCTAATTACTGGGTGGTGTTGCCTATGGTTTTTTGTGAAAACAGAAACGTGAATGTAATCCGCGAAGCCTTCGAAGAGGAACTCGGTTTCGGAAAACAGAATGCTTATAAAGATTATGTTAAAGAATTAGCGAACCTCTATCGCAATGGAAAAACTGAAACCATTCAATCGCTCACACTTGCTCAGCCCACTACGCTTTCAAAAGAAAAACTCTTCAAGAATATTGATGGACTAAAATTTCTTACGCACGAAGGTGGTTGTGGCGGAACCCGTCAGGATTCAGAGGCGCTGTGCGCCTTACTTGCCGGCTACATTAACAACCCCAACGTGGCAGGCGCCACTGTTCTAAGTTTAGGTTGTCAAAACGCGCAGGTGAGCATACTGCAAGAAAAGTTAAAACAGATCAACCCGAATTTTTCAAAGCCACTCATCATACTCGAACAACAAAAGGAAGGCACGGAGCAAGAATTACTCACGCAGGCCGTCACACAAACATTTCTCGGACTTGCAGAAGCCAATAAAACGGAACGCAAACCTGCACCGCTGAATAAGCTTGTTGTTGGTTTGGAATGTGGTGGATCAGATGGGTTCTCTGGAATTTCCGCTAACCCAGCCATCGGGCATACTTCCGATCTTGTTGTTGCGCTTGGCGGAACAACGATACTTTCAGAGTTCCCGGAACTTTGTGGTGTTGAACAAGAACTCATCAACCGCACGGTGGATGACAAGACAGCCAACCGTTTCTCACAACTCATGCGAGCTTATTCAAAAGCAGCCGAAGCTGTTGGTTCTGGTTTCGATATGAATCCTTCACCCGGCAACATTAAAGATGGCTTGATAACCGATGCCATGAAATCTGCCGGGGCCGCAAAGAAAGGCGGTACTTCACCTGTTGCCGATGTACTGGACTACACTGAATACATCAAGCGCGCAGGACTAAATCTTTTGTGTACACCCGGCAATGATGTGGAGAGCACAACGGCCATGGCAGGATCAGGCGCCACTGTTATGTTGTTTACCACCGGCTTGGGAACACCAACGGGTAATCCAATAGCGCAAGTGATTAAAGTTTCATCGAACACCAAACTTGCTCAAAAGATGCCCGACATCATTGACATTGATTGTGGTCCGGTGATCTCAGGCGAAAAGTCCATCGAACAAATGGGTGAAGAAATACTTGATCACATTATTGAAGTAGCCAGTGGAAATACAAAGCCCAAAGCAGTGGTGCTTAATCAGGATGACTTTATTCCATGGAAGCGTGGGGTGTCGTTGTAACGGATTGAACCCATCTTCAACAAAAAGCCCCCGGTTGAAACCGGGGGCTTTTTGTTTTATTTAATCTTCACCGCCTTCTTCTCAACTTCATCTGCCATCACTACCTGTTTGGCCGGCTCTGGAAAATCTGATTTCGAGAGCTGAATATTCTGCAACAGTTTACCTTCTACTTTCAAGGGAGCCTCAGGTGACTGATATTTGAATTGATTGAGTGAAACATTCTTGGCGTTTTTCATTTGCATGGCATTACCTTTTGCAGCCGTAATGCGAATGTTATTCATAATAATACCATCGGCATCAACAATCTCCACTCCTTTTGTAGCGCTGATGTTGATGTTTGACAACTGAATATTTTTCAGATTCATTTCCGGAAGACCTTGCATGAACACCGCCCGGCCGGCTCCTTTACACGTAACGTTTCTTACATAAATATCTTTGAACGATGGTGTCTCTTCCGTAACAGGAGGTAACATCGCGGCCAACTGCTCTTTGTCAAGCAATTTTTCCTCCACGGTAGGTACGGGTGAGTTTCCACTGTAATACAAATCAAACAACAAGGCTTCTGCCGGAATGTTGATCATATCAATATTGGAGATATAAATATTTTGTACAACTCCTCCCCTTCCGCGGGTACTTTTGAAACGCAAACCCACATCCGTACCAATAAAAGTACAATTCGAAACATGAACATTTTTTACCCCACTGGACATTTCACTTCCTACTACAAAACCGCCATGACCATGATATACTACACAATTCGTAACGATAACATTTTCCGTTGGTATGGCACGATCACGACCATCCTTATCTTTTCCGGATTTGAAACAGATTGCATCATCGCCTACATCAAAGCTGCAATTATAAATGACAACATTTTTGCACGATTCCAAATCCAACCCATCGCCATTTTGTGAATACCAGGGATTACGCACCGTCAGGTTTCTCAGCGTAACATCCTGACTCATCAAGGGATGTAAACACCATGCAGGCGAATTCTGGAAAGTAGGACCATCTAACAATACCTTCTTACAATTAAAAAGACTCACCATAACAGGTCTTAAAAAATCCTTAATAGCCTCCAGCTCTTCCTTTGATTTGAATTTCGGAACATTAAAATTCTCTGTTGCCTTAGCGCCATCAAAAGATTTCTGTGAAGGATACCAGGTGTTTCCGGCTTCATTTAATAGTCCACCGGAAGCGATGAGTTTCTTCCATTGATCACTTGTCAGTTTTGATTTTTTTACTTGCCGCCATGCTTCACCTGAGCCATCAAATACACCATTACCAGTAATGGCGACATTTTCAAGTCCACGGCCCGAAATGGGCGATGTACAACGCATGGTATTCAATCCCTCAAAGCTGATTTCAACCAACGGATAGTCATCAAAGTTTTTGCTGAAGATTACCAGGGCACCATCCTCGGTGTGCAGATTAATATTGCTCTTTAATTGTATTGGTCCCGTCAACCAGATACCTCTGGGTATAACAACACGTCCTCCTCCTTTTTTTGAAACTGCATCAATGGCTTCGGCAAAAGCTTTTGTGTTCAAGGTTGCGCCATCCGGCACCGCGCCAAAGTCCTTGATTGAAACTGAATAGTTGGGGAAGGTAGGTTCTACTACACGATCCATCTTAAATTCAAGCTGACTGTACAAATCGCTTTGTGCTGATGATGATATTATCGTCAACACCGTTAACCCTACCAATACGAAATACTTAACTCTCATAATTTTCATTTTAAAAATTCTTTACGAATGGGATTAAAACTATCAATCAATTTTACGGTCTTTGTAAGCAACTGAATGGTGTGCTTTTTATTCGAAGGAACGCTAAACATATCACCTGCTCTTAACGTCTGCTCGGGCTCCCCTTCACAAAAAAAAATCAGCTCGCCTTCAGCCACATACGTAATTTGCTCATGAACATGAAAATGCGGTGGTTCGGGTTCATGCCAAGGGCCATTGTCAAAGTCGATTACTACCGTCATTAAATCAGGCGTGTGGACCAGCCTGCGCAGAACGCCTGGCTTTACCTGCTCCATTTTTGCTTCGCTTGCTTTCAGTACAGGCATATCTTATTCGTTTATTTTCCAATCGCTAAGTATTTTTTGAAGCGTGTAATGCTTCACTTCTTCATCGGTTAGTTGATGCGACCACGCTACACGCTTTTTCGCATTGGCGCCAGGTCCTGTTGATTTGTACTCTCCATAGTAGGTTGTCTTCTCAGCGTCAACTTTATTCCAGTTGTGCCACCCCTCAGGCTTAATGTGCTTATCAAAGTAGCATGAAATGAAAACTGTCTTTGCGAATGGTCTCCATGGACGACCAAGGTAAAAAGAATTTTCAGCAGCATCACCCGTAATCTTGCAGTTCATGAAGACAAATCCGTACGCAACATCTTCTAAGGTAGATGCCGCTGTTACATACCCATTGGATTTGCAAAAAATAGTACAGTTGTCAAACACCACAGTAGACCATCCAAAAATAAAATCAACGGTACCTTCAATGTAGCAGTCTTTATAGTATTGCCGGCTCCTTTCACCATGTGGATACAATGTATCCTGAAATCCCAGAAAGCGGCAATGCTTAAACATTACTTTGTCTCCGTCTACCCGCACCGCTACGGCTTGTCCCACCGGACCGGAAGAATTTTCGAATGTGAGATTCTCGGCAGTGAAGCCATCGCCAAAAATAAAAAAAGTAGACGAGCCTGTAGTGCCCATCTCCTCACCGAAACGATTCTTCTTCGAAGCAAAGTCATCATACGAAATCACGGTGTTCATCCAGTCTTCGCCTACAAGCTTTACATTGGTCTTTGAACCAGCCAGAATCAATTTCTCTTTATAAATGCCCTTTTTAATAAATATGGAAGTTACATTCTTTCTAAAATCAGGCACTGCATCAAATGCCTCCTGCACCTTTTTAAAGTCTCCGGAACCATCTGCGGCCACCGTAAAGTCATACTGCGCTTGCACCAGCGTTGGAAGTAAAAATAATAGTATACCCAGGCACTTCATTTGATTCATTTTTTTACTACTCTACTATTCGAATTGAAAATCAGGGCTTCCATTGGTCGTTTCCAGCCAGGATTTTTTCAACACTATACGTTGAGCGTTCTTGCTCCGTAAGCTGGTGCGACCATGCCACACGCGCGGAAGGATTAGCACCACTACCCGTTGAATTATACTCCCCGTAATAAACAGTTTGTTCAGCTTCCGGTTTACTCCAATTGTGCCAGCCTTCGGGCAGAATGTGGGCACCAAGGTTACAGTTCAAAAAAACTGTCTTTGCAAAATTTCTCCAGGGCCGACCGAGGTAAACTTTGGTAGCCTCTGCACTGGCTGTTAATGTGCACGAAAAGAAAACATACCCAAACGATTTACCTTGTGTGGTTGACGCAGCCGTGATGTACGAATTCTTCTTGCTATAAATTGAGCAGCTCTCAAAAACTGCCGTGGCTGCCCCAAAAATAAAATCGGTAGTACCTTCTATGTAGCAGTTCACAAAGTACTGGCGACTCTCACCACCTGTATAGATCGTATCCTGATTACCAAGAAAGCGGCAGCTCTTAAAAACACTCCGGTCTGCTTCAACATGTAGCGCTACCGCCTGACCTACCGGGCCTGATGAATTTTCAAATGTGATATTTTCGGCTATAAAATCATTGCCCAGAATTTTTGCGGTGTATGAAGTAAACGTATTAATATCTCCCTTTCCCGAATAATCATCAAAGGTGATGATGGTAGTTTCCGCATTCTCGCCCCGAAATGTTATCCGCGTATGTTGGGAATGAACTTCGATTTTCTCCTTGTAGATTCCGGGCTTTATGTAGATAACGATCCGTTCATCCGGAAAAGCTTTGCATGCATTGATGGTTTCCTGGATGGTTTTGAAATCGCCAGAACCATCCTGCGCCACAATGTATTTTGTTTTGTAGTTCGGCTGCTGCGCATCTGAACTACAACTCAAACACGTCATGAGAATAATCAATAGTGCAACCCATGAGTACTTCATACTATTTACTTTACTGACTCAACCATAAACCAATCTACATCAGCATAACCAGCATCATTAATCTGGGTTGTGCGTGTACAGAACAATCCCACCTTTGCACCAATCCATTTACCCGGTTGTGCGGTAAAAGGCTTACCCGCTTCTAAAAATTTCTTACCATCAGTGCTATAACTAAACGTACACACCGCACCCGCCTTAACGATTACCCGAAAATAAACCTCGTTTCCATTCAACTTCGTAATTACGCTTTCACTTTCAGCATTTCCTTTGACAGCATCCTGGCAAACACCATGAACAATATTGATTCCATCTTTTGTACTGGAGAGGAAAATAGAGGCATAGCTCATGCCCATCACCACAAGACCCGCTTTTTCACTCTCCAATTTTGCATTGGGCTTAAAAGTAATTTTTGTAGTGACCATAAATTCTTCTGCCGGAAACTTCTGCAGCAACACGTTCGGAACATCCCAAAGGTTTTTTGCATCGTCTGGAATTTTGTCTGAATACAACCGTAGTGACCCTGCTGCCGGATTCATAAACGACCAGGTAGCTTTCGGATTCGCCTGCCATTGCCATTGCAGCCCGAGTGTACTGCTACTAAACTCATCACTCTCCAACGGTGCTACCACAGGAAAATTTTTACCAACAGTTGGCTTCTTATGGGTAAGTACGGGTTCGCCTTTTCCATCTCCGTCTTTGTCACTACCAATCACTGGCCAATCGTTCATCCACTTCATCGGTTGAAGATGAACCACTCTACCATAGGCTCCTTTATCCTGAAAGTGCAAAAACCAATCTTCACCCGCAGACGTATCAACCCACGCACCCTGATGGGGTCCGTTTATTTTCGTTGTACCCTGATCCATTACGATCTTCCGTTCATATGGGCCGTAGATATTTTTCGATCGCAATACCAACTGCCATCCCGTTGCTACTCCGCCAGCCGGTGCAAAAATGTAGTAGTACTTATTCCGCTTATAGAATTTCGGGCCTTCAATCGTTGGGTCAAGTTCATGACCATCGTAAACAATTCTTCCTTCATCAAGTGTAGTTGTACCTTCAGCATTCAGCTGCTTCACCGCCAAAATACTTTTGATTCCGGCACGACTTCCTGCGAAGGCATATACTAAATAAACGCGTCCATCATCATCCCACAGCGGACACGGATCGATTAACCCCTTACCACCCTCCACTAAAACAGGATCGCTCCATGGACCTTCTGCTGATTTTGATTTGGTAAGGTAAATACCGAAATCAGGATCGGGATAGTAGATGTAGAATTCGTTATTGTGATAGCGAATGGATGGTGCCCACACCCCGTTGCCATGTTGTGTCTTTTCAAAATGTTCGAACGGTGGCTGACGCTTCAACGCATGACCAATAATTTTCCAGTTCACCAAATCTTTTGAATGAAGTATCGGCAAACCAGGAACCGCATCAAAGCTGGAAGACACCATGTAGAAATCATCGCCTACCCGACAGGCATCGGGATCAGAGTAGTCAGCATTCAACACCGGATTTTTGTACGAGCCATTTCCAAGATCAGCCACCCACACGCTTGCGTTTTGTTGTGCTGATGTGAAGCCAGCGACCAATACCAATACTACAATTGAATAATACTTCTTCACTATCTTGATTTTTCAATAATTGAATTAACAAGTCCGTTGAGATACACTTCAATGTTGGTGTACTCTTTATATATAGAGTAGGTGCCGGCATCAGCAGCATCGGCCGGGCTGAGCTTGTTTTTGATCTCCCATGCATCGGGCATTCCATCATTGTCAGAATCTTGTGGTGCCGGAAGCGATTTCAACACCGGCCAACCACCCACATCTTGCTGTGAATCAATAATTCCGTTCTGATTTTTTCCAGCTGTAGATTTTCCAGATTTCACTTCCGCGGCTATTCTCGCATCCACGGCATCGCGCTGAAAACTTGCACCCGCATAGTGCAGTACTAACTCAAATGCTCGCTCAGCCTTTTGATCCGAAACTGACGTTACAGAAAAATTCTGCTGAACAAAAACAGAATCCAGGTTATCGGCTTTTACCCCGAGCCGATTATTCTTCGATGCCTCCGCATTACCCACTAGACAATTTCCATCGATATAAAACTGACCATAGGGTGACCATGGATTGATCATCCAATTATTTTTCTTCGATTTTAATGCCGGGCCCGCTTTGTAATAATTATTGACAATGTTATACCGGCCACGCTCGCCTCCATAGGTACTGTTACCGACCCAGTTGTAAATCACATTGTTTCTGAAATCAACCAGTTCTTCTGGCGAGTTGGGTGTTGAGGCTGATCCGCTAAACCTGGGCAGTCGGCTTGTATGGCTCGCCAACAAGTTATGATGGAATGAAGCGCCATGGCCTCCCCAGATTCCACCGTATCCGTGCTCGCCTTTTTCATGCACCGATTGATTGAGGCTTTCGGCTATCATACACCATTGCATTGTGAAATTTTTATTCCGATAGAAAGACGCGCATTCATCAGTTGCCCAACTCATGGAGCAATGGTCGATAATAATGTTGCTCTTTCCCTTCGTTCCGTTGATTGCGTCATCCTGTTGTTTGGACAAATCGCCCAGGCGAAACCGGAGGAACCGGAGGATTACATTATCCGCGCTGATTGTGAACACATAATTCTGAATACAAATACCGTCACCCGGAGCCGATTGACCCGCAATGGTGACATCGCCATTGTTGATGGTGAGTGACGACTTCAATTCAATATTTCCTGAAACAGAAAAGACGATAATTCGAGGTCCTTTCTTTTTGATGGCTTCGCGTAAACTGCCAGGGCCATCGTCATTAAGATTGGAAACCACATACACCTTTCCACCGCGTCCTCCGGTAGTATACTTGCCAAAACCTTCAGCGCCAGGAAAGGCCAGTTGTCCATCTTGCGCGTGGGCAACAGAAGCTACCGTGAGAAAAAATAAACTAACAATCCATCTCATTCTCTAAACAAAATATAGTTAATTGAACTACTTCTTTACTTTTGGTTTTACAATCCTGTTTGCCAATTCAAGTTTCTGATTCTTCACCTCGGATAACACAAGCTGCGCTATTTTTCGTGCGCCAATTTCACTGAAGTGCGTGTTGTCATTTTTACCATCCGGATAATTAGGATGCTCTCCCGGCTCCAGTTGCAGAAACAACAACTTGGATTTTTCTTCACCAAACTGCTGCAACAATACTTTGCTCATCTCATCCAGGTCGATGAAGGCAACATTCTCTGATTTTGCCACCTCACGAACAAGGGCGGAATATTCAGCGTGTGTTTCCTGAATTTTCCCGTCCACAAACTTCCTTCTGGTTACAGGTGTGAGTAAGACTGGGTTTGCTTTCTTTGCCCGGGTTTCACTAATAAACTTTCTTAAATTTCTTTTATAATCTTCGGGTGAAGTGTAGCGATCTACTTTCTCCTTTGATTCATCATTGTGACCGAATTGCATGAAGACATAGTCACCCTCCTTCAACTTAGCGGCAATAGGTTGCCACCGATTTTCAGAAATAAAGGTGCGGGTACTTCTCCCATTCTTCGCATGGTTCTCCACTACTACTGTGGAATCGAAAAATGTTTTAAACGGTGTGCCCCAACCTGTTTCCGGATATGTTGCCGGTACTTTATCAGCGATGGTTGAGTCGCCAATCAGATAAACAGTTATCGGATTGTTAGCGGATACAAAAGCCATCGATACCAACGCAGCAACGACAATAAATTTTAATGTGCAGTTCATTCTTAATTGGTAAATACTTTCCTTAAAAAAACTTCAATGTACTTCACTGTGGGATCAAACCATGGATCAAACAACCAGTATGAGTGCGGTGAGCCTTCCAACTTCTGCACTTCCGAATAAATTCCAAAATGCTTTAGCTTCTCATCCATTTCCGTGCAGCCACCGTGAAACCGTGTTTGCGAACTGTTGATAAAAAGAAATGGTGGTGTTGTCTCGTTCACCCAGGTTAACGCAGAAGCTTGCTTCCACCGCTCAGGAATCTGGTCGTACGATCCTTGCAACCAAAAAACATCGGCACTGTTCTCGTTTCTTTTTACCGCCAGGTTGGCTTCACTTGTAAAATCTAAAAGTCCGTCCATATCAACCACGGCTTGCACTGCACTCGAATGGTTAGTATTGCCCGTTGCTCCTTCAAAAAACTCCTGACCGTTAGTAGTACCAATCAACGAAGCTAACTGTCCACCGGCTGATGCGCCTCCTACTGCTATGCGATCTGAATCGATACGGTACTTATTTGCATTTGCACGCATCCAGCGAATGGCAGCTTTCAAGTCATGAATTGCGGCCGGATACTTTGCCTCAAGCGATAATCGGTATTCTGCGGATACTACTACAAAACCTCTTGATGCCAGTTGCTGCGCCATCGGGGTGTTCATTGACTTATCGCCCGAACGCCAGCCTCCACCATGAATTAACAACAGTGCCGGATACTTTCCTTTCTTAGCGGGATAGAAAACATCAACATGAAGATCGCGATCACCGTAGGGTGTTGCTTTCAACGAAAGGTACACTACGCTCTTTTCTTCATGGATACCTTTCATGGAAAAAGGCCTAACCGCTTTTATAGCAGGATACTCCTTCAGCAATTTTCTATAGGTACTGGTAACGGTGTATGTGGTGTCGCGTGGAATCTCCTGGGCGTCCAGTTGAACCTGCGCCACGGCTACCAGAACCACAATCGCTGTACATATTTTCATTAACACCTCTCCTTATAATTTAAGTTGCTCGGTTGTTATCTGCGCCACCAAACTATTCAGGTAGACCTCCAGATTATCAAACGCTGTACTTAAGTTTCTTCCTGTTGCATTTGCCTTGTTGGCATCCAGCTTCATTTCAACTTCCCAGGCATCGGGCATGCCATCACCATCCGTGTCTGGTGGTGCAGGTGCGCTGGCTAATTCAGGCCATCCGCCAACATCACTTTGTGTGTCGATAATTCCATTGGTGCTTCCGTTTGAACCTTCAAATTGGTAGGTTCCATTTTTTACATCCTCAACAATTCGCTCATCCACGGGATCGCGAAGTAACGAAGCACCGCCAAAAGCAAGTACGCGGTCGTACGCTACGGTAGCTGTATGCGTGGTTACATTATCACTAATGCTATGGGGCGTGGTTTGTTTGATAGACGCTTTATCCGCATCGCTTATCGGAATAGTATACTCGCAGGCAATTGTATTCCCCGCAGCATCCGAGCACGAAGCAGGATAGGTTGTGTAACTTCCATGAAACTGATTGAACACACCATACGTCCAGTTATCGCTAGTGGCATTGGTGTTCCCGTCAACATAATTTCCGGCTACATAATATTTGCCCCAGATATTATAGACCTCTGTTCCTTTGATTTTGTTCTTATCAATGGAAACAATGCGACCTTGTTTGCTGGTACCGTTATTGGCTTTTGTGGCTGGGCCAGGTTTAAAATAACAATTCACAATATTCACATTCATACCTTCGCCACCATAGGTGCTGTTACTTCCCCAGTTGTAGATTACATTATTGCGTAAATCAACTTTATCGGTTAAAGCAAAAGCCTTGCCTGCTTCTTCACCCAACCGGGCATTGCGGCTGTCGTGATGCGCTAACAGGTTGTGATGAAACGATGCATTTTTTCCACCCCAGATTCCACCGTAGCCGTGCGCTCCTTTACCATGCACTGAATTGCGAAGACTTTCGGCAATGATGCACCATTGTACGGTAGTATTTTCGTTCGCATAAAACGAAACACACTCATCGGTTGACCAGCTCATGGAACAATGATCGATGATAATGTTTTTATGAAACCTTCCGCCTAGTGCATCCCCTTCCTGATTGGCGGCATCGCCCATGCGAAAGCGTAGAAACCGAATGATAACATTATCCGCATTTACATTAACCGGGTAATCGCGAAGCGTGATACCATCACCCGGTGCCGTTTGCCCTGCGATGGTAACATCACCCGTATTAATATTGAGTACTGATTTTAATGCAATGGTTCCGGATACCTTGAAAATAATGTATCGTGCTCCTGCTGTTTGAATGGCGGCACGCAAACTACCAACGCCCGAGTCGTTCAGGTTTGTAACGACCATTACTTTTCCTCCACGGCCACCCGTTGCATCGCGGCCAAAACCTTCGGCACCGGGAAAGGCCGAGGCAGGTTCCTCAACAGGTACAGGTCCGTCATCTTTCCGTACAGGGTCTTCATTACCACTGCAACTACTTATACCAAAAAGTATGGCGAATAAAATAAGATTCATCTTCATCCTCACATCCATAACACTACTTTGAAATTATTAAATAAAAAGAGTGTGACCAGAATTGATCACACTCTTCCAGTAAAAGACTAAAGCTTTACTCTCCAGCGCGGATCCCCGGTGCTGTACTTTCCAGCAAAGCCGGCATCCTTGAAATTGAAATCCGATTTTTCAGGATCAACCCACAAGGCCTTTTGTCCTCCAGTATAAGTAGACGATGGAAGTCCGGTTATTTCATAGTTTGTAATAAATGTCCAGTCAGAAGTACCATAGGTATTAACGACCTCGATGGTGGTGCTTGGTAACCCATCTTTTCCACGAATGTTATTAGTGGTTGTACCACCTGAATTCCAGCCTGGACCAAAAATGGAGTTCTTAATTGAAATTCCATTGATCACATTGTTATTGCCAGCACCACCTCTAAATCGAAAAATATAATTTCCACTTTCAGTAGTTACTACATTACTGAATGTGCAGCTCTCAATAACAATGGACTGCATGTTATTATAGGTTGAGAGTCCAAACTGCATGTGATTGAAGGTACTTTTCTCAAACCTGGCATTATGAACCTGGGCAGTAGTAGATGGAGGGCCATTAACGTTGGTATCCGTGGTGAACAACCCATATCCACCAATGCTATCAACCATGCTATTGATGATATTGAAATTTTCAATTACCACGTTGTTGTTACGAATTCTCATAATACCTCGCATGGTATTAATGATACAATTCTCAAATCGGATTTCATTTACCAAAATATTATCAACTGACGGGTTGAATACATAGGTACCTCCCATGTTTCCACCGCGGAGTTCAAGATCGATAAAATGTATATGATCGATGGTTGAACCTCCGGCAATGTTCCAATTTCCATTGGTGTTGTAGAGCATGGCTTTCTTGGCACCAAAGCCATACGCAGCACGGATGGTAATGGATTTATTCAACGCCACGGTAGGCATATCATACTTCACACCTCGCTCAATTAAAATTGTAGAACCGTCAGCCGCTGCGGCTACAGCGTTGGCTACACCCTGCGGATCGTATACTTCACCGCGTATATCAACTACGCCTGGCGCTGCCGGATCAATATCCGGAACAAGTGTTTCATAATCCACCCACCCACGAAGTGTCTCTCCGCTGTAGATTGCAACCTGATACTTTGTAGCCGGAGTAAGCCCTTGCACAACATATGTATCACCCGTTGCCTGATCTTCCACCGGAACGTCAAAGTCTAACAAGGGCGTTGTAAGCTTGAGATCACTTCCGGCAAATACTTTGATGCTTGTAACATCGGCTCCGGCAAGATCCCATGTAACGTGAGCAGCCACATCCGTTACATCATAACTTTTCGGGCTATTCAGAATTGTTGGAAATCTTTCGGTTCGTACATTGCCCAGATCAGCAAACTTGCTGTCGTACTGCGGATCATCTGCGTGTGCAATGGCCCGTATCTGGTAGAGTGTTCCCCAAAAGAGCGGGTCGCCATTCAACAGCTCATCGTTTATCACAACGTAATTCGTATCCGACTCAATGGTATAATCAATAGTTTCAAATGTGTCGCGGCTAACCTCGAGGGTGTACGAAACTGCGTCCTTCAAATCAGCCATGTTAACAACAATTGTATTACCCACGGGTACAAGCTCCTGATTCAGCACTGGTCTGAAAAGGCGTGTTTTTGGATATACCTTTTCTTCATCGCACGAGTATATCAATACGGTGCACAACATCAGGAAGAAAAGTATCGGTGTTATATTTAATTTCTTTGTAGTCATTTGTTCAGAATTTAGTTCTACATCATTCCTAATCAGGCTGATTAATTTCCACCAAAGCCATAACCATCATTCTTCAATACACCCAACGCAATTTCACTTGCTGGTATTGGAAAAATGTAGCGTACTCCGTTTGGTCTGTTTACATAGTTTGCCCAATCGCGGGTTATCCACTCACGGTATCCTGTTGTATTATCGTGAAGGGTTAATAGGAACGGGCTTTGGGTCCAGGTTTCATCAACTTCAGAAGGATGAACATACGAGTCTGGGTTTAACATCACGAATGTGCCACTGACATTACGCTTCCAATAGATATAGTCTGGCAGGTTATTCGCTTCTGCTGCGCCTGGATCCTGTACGCCTCCCGGATAAAGAATATCATGCAATGCTTTGAGATCATTAACCGTTTCGTCCATTTTTTCGCTGTAGTTTCCCCAACGAATTAACTCATACTTACGGATCATCTCTCCGCCAAACTCCCAGGCTCTTTCATCGACAATAGCCTCAAAGAACGTTTCCTTTCCTGCCGAAACAGTAGCAACATACGTATCTACCTTATCGGGCCATACCGATTCATCAAATGCGCGTTGACGCACACGTCTCAATGCATTCTGTGCTTCGCCTGTCGGGCCGTTCAATTCGTTTTCGGCTTCCGCAAACATCAACAACACATCAGCATACCGCAGCATCGGCCAGTTAATGCCGGTACCCTTAGCGGATAACTTGCCTGGAGGAGTGTCGAGGTAATAACGACTCCACTTTCCTTGTGATATGTTATGTCCATTCGTTGTATTAACGCCATTCGAATACCCGATAAACTCCTCTTGAAAATTAAGATTAACCTTGTACATACCACAGGTTACATCTCTGCGTATGTCATCCTTATCGAAAGAAAGGTAATACGTTGGCGGCATCGACATATAGTTGTTACCTGCGCCAAAATCGTGCGATGCCGTGGCACCACCTTCAACCGTAAGACCAATATTCCACCCCACATCACCGTTGCCGAGTGCAAACGGAACTTCAAAAAGAACATCTTCATTTACAGGAGCAATGAACTTACACTGGTTTAAAAACACCTGACGAAAATCGTTAGGCAAAGCACGATCCTTCAAGGTCATTAACTTTGAAGTGTAATCCCTGGCAATCTGGTAGTAGTCCAGGTAATCCGCTTCCCGCGCCATCATCAAATCCGGTTTCAGATACCAGCCGCCACGTTGTAGAGCTAGGCGGGCAATCATGCCCAGTGTGTACTCGCGGTTCACCTGCTCGATACCATAGGTTACCTGATCGGCCCACAGCATTTTGTTTTCGATAGCAATGAGATCGTCAATAACAGCCGAGAGAATTACGTTACGATCCTCTTTGGGTAAGTTGAAATCATTACCAGCCTTGGGCGCCAGTGTGATAAACGGAACATCACCAAAATAGTAGATAAGCATGCTGTACCAGTATGCTCGAAGGGTATAAGCTTCACCCAATAAATGATACATATCTTTTGATACTGCTTCATCAGATGAGTTCAATGCGGCACTTTGCTCAATACCTTCAATAGCAATGTTAGCATCACGAATAGCTTTGTAAGCAAACTCCCAAACAATTTTTAAATCATTATTCGATTCCAATGCATTCAGGTCCCATATCTGGTAACGATCTGACGTACTGCTCCAACCGCTTTGGCGCTCGATATCGGTATTACCGGTCATGTTGTTCGATAGTCTTGACCGGAAAGCATCCTGACCAAAATACGTGTAGATAGCATTAACTCCCTTTCGGGCATCTTCTACGTTGGAGAAGATATAGTTCGAATCAAATGTTGATAGCGATTTCGGATCCAGAAAATCATCGCAGGCAGTTGCTGTTACGATCATGATCCCCACTAAAATTATATTTTTTAATTTCATATAGCTGAATTTAAAATTCAATCAAATCAAAATGCGATGTCTACGCCAATGGTGTATGACCTGCTACGCGGTGCTGACGAATAATCAAGCCCTGGTGCAAGTGCGTTTCTGGAAGAACTAACCTCAGGATCATACCCAGAATACTTGGTCCACACATAAAGGTTTGACCCGGTTGCATAGATGCGGAAATTGGACATTCCCACTTTTGAAATCAGTGCCCGAGGCAAGGAATACCCAATCGACAGGTTGTTCAACCGAAGGAATGATCCATCTTCAACAGCCCATGAGTGAATCATGGCTCCGGCAACCCCAAAGCTGTTATGCGACCAGATGTTCTTGCCTTCGTTCATCTCACCAAGTTGCTGAAGATCGGTAACTACCTCACCAGGAGTTCCGGTGTATGTACCATCCACGTCTATATAAGTAAACCGGTTATCGGAATTCATGGTGTTCAACAAGTTACCATAAGTGGTTCTGCGAAACTGATTGTATTGGATCTTACCCGCATTGTAAATTTTGTTTCCCTGGCGGAAGTTGAAAAACATGGAGAAATCAAAACCCTTGTATGATGCATTCACGCCAAAGCCACCTTCGATTTTTGGCGAAGTGTTTCCAATCACTTTACGGTCATTGGCATCAATAATTCCGTCTCCCGCGTCATTCTTTCCGTCACCATCCGTATCCACCGTTAGCTGGTCTACCAATTTTAAGAAGCCGGGTCTAAGGTTGGTATTTCCAACCGCTGCTCCAGAATTCACTACACCTGCCTTTAGGGTATACTTGCCGGTTGTTTCATCATAGCCTTCAAAATCATCAACGGAATAGTAACCTGCTGTTTCATAGCCATAGATATCGCCAAGGCGTCCACCAACTTTCAAATAATAATCGTTGACGTTGTTAAGGTCTGAACTTGCCCAACCCGACTGAATAAAGCGAAAGTCTGATTGATCAAGTTTCTCAATTCTACCACGATTAAACGCAATGTTAAAATTTGCGGAGAGCATAAAGTCACTGGTTTCAATGATGTGCCCGGTTAACCCCAACTCAATACCTCGGTTAGAGGTTGATCCAATATTATCCCACTGTGTTTGAAACCCGGTATTGGAAGGTATTGCAGAAGTCAACAATAAATCTTCGGCCGTATTCCAATATAAATCCAAGGTTCCGTCAATGCGCGAATTAGCCAATGAGTAATCAAACCCAAGGTTGCGTTGCGTGGTTGTTTCCCAAACAATCGCAGGATTGTACAATACCGAGTTGCTTGGTGTATAATATACGTTATCAACATTACCCCAACCTGGTCCACGCACTGTTGCTGGGCTAAACAGGTTCTGGGTGGCCCCTGGATCAACATTATCGTTTCCAGTAGTTCCATAGCTCAACCGCATTTTCAAATCGTCCACAAAGCTAATATTCTCCATAAAGCTTTCCTGTGACATCTTCCAACCCAAGGCTACAGCAGGAAAATACCCTACACGATTTCCTTCAGCAAAAATACTGGAGGCGTCAGTGCGAAACGTAATAGTGGCTATGTACTTGTCTTTCCAAATGTAATTGGCACGACCAAAGAGTGAGAACCGGTTTAATTCAATTAAATCTCTTGTATAGATTCTATCTGTTCTACCCAATTGCATATTGGCAAATAACTCTTCGGGTGAAATGGTTACACGGAAATCTTCTGCCCGAATAAAATCTTCCTTACCACCTTTTGAAGACAACTCTTGCCCAATCAGGAAATCCAGATTATGCTCACCCAAATTCTTGAACCGATATGCTACTGTATTGTACCAGCGATAATTAAAACCATTTCTCTTGGTTTGTTCCCCCAGTGGAAGATTGTTTCCATTGTTGAACGATTCACCGGTATCAGGACCATAGAATCTCAAGTTTCTGTCATACGATTGTTCTGTAGTGAAAACACTCTTAACATCCAGGTTATCGATTACATTCCAGGTTAACCCCGCGTTGATAACATAGTTTGTTGTTGTTCGCTCTCTCCAGTCTTGCTTCGCTGTCTCAACCGGACCGATCAGTGCGTTCAGAAATTTCTCATAGTCATCATCAGATCCACCAGTACCGCCTCCCGTACCGGTTTCAAGTTCATCGGCAATACCGTTAACGGGTCTGGTCTGAACAGCATCTTTAACATTTACCTGTGGATTTGATCCTGAACTCGCAGAAGTACCCGCTCCATCAATTACAGTATTGGTTATACGAGTAGACGCTTCGAACTTCAATCGTTTGGCAATTTCATGATCAAGCTTAAAGTTGATCACATTACGTTTATAGCCAGCGTTGAACATTAAGCCTTCATCGGAGTTATTGGTAAGGCTCAACATAATTTTTGTTCTATCAGTACCGCCACGAATATTCACGTTATGATATTGCGAGATATTGGTGCCACCGTATAATTCTTTCTGCCAATCTGTGGGCTTCTTAGACTTATAAAGTTCCAGGTCGTCATAAACACCAAAGTACTTTTCAAAGGCATCAACATCCGATTGCGATCTGAGCTTCGCATACTCATAATTGGCCATCACAAACTCGTACGGTGATAGTACCTTATACTTTCTGTACTCTGGCAACTCCTTTACCTGCATAAAACCATTGTACGCAACCACTGTCTTTCCTGCAGTTGCTTTCTTTGTGGTTATCACAATAACACCATTCGCTCCGCGTGCTCCGTAGATTGCTGCCGAAGCCGCATCTTTTAGTACGGTAATGCTCTCCACATCGGTTGGTGGGATATCCCGAATACTTCCCACAATAAAACCATCCACTACATAGAGCGGAGAATTGTCCTGGGTGATGGAACCTCCACCACGAACCCGCATAACAATCTCTGCGTCTGGAGATCCATCGGTTGTTGTTACGGTTACGCCCGGTAGTCTACCCGTAAGCGCCTGCGCTGTGCTGGCTACCGGAATTTTTGACAATTCCTTTGCTCCTATCGCAGCAGTTGCTCCCGTCATGTCTGATTTCTTCACAGTACCATACCCGTAGTCAACAATTACAACTTCTTCCAACGCTGTCAAATCTGGTTCAAGCGCAACATCAAGCGTTGACTGAGCTCCTACAATTACTTCGCTTGATTTCATACCAATGAAAGAGAATACCAATGTGGCTTCGGGTGAGACTCCAATTGAAAATCTTCCATCTGCATCTGATACCGTTCCGTTTTTGGTTCCTTTTTCAAGAATCGAAACACCTGGTAGTCCGGCTCCGGATTCATCCTTAACGACCCCGGTCACTTTTCGTTCCTGCGCATAGGCAGTTACCGAAAAAAATGTTGAAGCCACCATCATGAGGCAGACCCCAATCATCCATTTTAGTTGTACTAGTTTACTCATAGGCATAAGTTTAAAATTTCGAATTCATTAGTATTAGTGTATGGTTATTGGTTTTGAAAGTTCTTCAGCCGTTCTTTTTATATAGTTCAAAAATTCCGTTTCATTCTTTATTCCATTAGGTTCCAACACCCAGGCTCCGGCAAAGTAGTAGTCGAGCTTTCCTGCATTGGGTTTCAGCACTATGATGTGGCTGTACTTGTCTTCCGCAAAATCGATTGCACTTGCGGGATTAAAAAAAACAACAAGGCCCAGTTCATCATTATTATTCAGGCTTTGCTTGCCATAGGTAGCGATGTATCCCCATTGTGCTGCATCGCCTTTACTTTTAAAAACCTTCGCGTTGCTGTCTTTTACAATGCCGGTGCAAATGGAATCCGGATTATTGGAAATCGTTAATACATGATGTGTTAATCGTGTTCCGGCATGAATGGACAGATCAGATTGTACATCATGCTTCGTGTCTTTAATCTGCCAACCGAGGTAACGTGTTTGAATGGATGAATACACATCTCCATTCTCTGTAATGCGGCAGGTTACACTGTCTGTCTTCTCCACGCGAATGGCCTTACCGTTTACGATTGCCCCGATCGAACCAACGCCCAGGGAACTTCCCACTTTCATCACATCCATTCCCCACGGTTGCATGTTGTGATACGAATCAAAACCATCCTGCCCGGCTAATTGCAATACCGGTTCGGCAACTTTTTTTCCAAACACATCGGTAGCATTTCGTTGATCGAGATAAAAGCGATAGCCTACTTTATCCGACTCCCATCCCGGACCTTCATACCGAATAAACCAGGAGTGATCCTTATGCTCCTTCGGCACACGCAAGTAGGCTGTATTTTTAAAAGACCCCCCTATGTACTCGCGGTTCTTCCACTCCCCTCCGGTTTTATACGACAACTCTGCTTGCGTGAGTTTTTTGTATTCTCTTTTAATGGTGGCCGATGGATGATACCGAACCACCACTTCGCGCGATTCATTGGCGGCCAATTTATTGAGAACAAAAACAACGCGTTTCTCGCTTTCATTATACTGGCTGGCTACTTCTGTAGTTCCATCCAGCACGATGAACGCTTTTGTATTGAATCCCTTTACTTTTTTAAGTTGATCTGTTGTTAGCCCAATCAAACTATTTTCGCGCGGCTCATTCAACGCATTGGAAACCTTTACCTTGAAAGATTTCGGAAATTGCTTTTCCACAGCTTGTGCCAGCGCATGCTGCGTACAAAAAAGAATAAAACAGAAAATCACGACACGCATAGTACCTTATTTTAAAAGTTCTACTTCAATGCTGGCTTGAATGAACGGACCTACGCCTTTAAGATCATCCGTGCGCAACGGTTCACTCAGGTAGTAGGCATAACTTCCATCGCGGTATGGATTTCCTCCTAGTCCTCCTACTGAAACTACCTTGGTGAGGTGGATTAATCCCTGATCATCAGTTTCAATAAAATTTTTCACCATGCCTTCAAATCCTTTTTTTGCAACACTGCTAAAATTTTTATCGAGGTAATTCATACGCACACCTTTTGCGAGCGCGTAGGTAAACATTGCGCTGGCTGATGCTTCGAGGTAATTTCCTTCGCGCGATCCCTGATCGAGTACTTGATACCAGCATCCGGATGCCGGGTCTTGAATATTTTTTACAGCCGTTGCAAATCGCTGCAGTATGGCTATCAGTTCTTTTCTTTTTGGATGATCGCTTGGAAAATAATCGAGTACATCTACCAGGGCCATTCCGTACCAGCCCATACCTCGTCCCCAGAAATTAGGAGCAAGCCCCGTTGTTGGATTTGCCCAACGCTGCAACTTGCTTTCATCCCACGCGTGATAGAGTAAGCCCGTTTTTGGATCGCGTGCATATTTCTCCATCACGATAAACTGATTGGCGATGTCATCAAATTTTTTCTTGTCGTTAAAGGTTGCAGCGTACTCAGCGGCAAACGTTTCGCCCATGTATAAACCGTCAAGCCACATCTGGTGCGGATACCGAAGTTTGTGCCAGTAACCTCCTTCGCGGGTGCGCGGCTGCCAAACGAGTTGTTCATGGAGTAAGTCTGCTGCCTTCTTATACTTTTCTTCCTTTGTTTCCTTGTAGAGCCACAATACCGTGCGCCCCGGGGTGATGTGATCGATATTAAACTCGGTTATGTCGTACGTGCGAATACTACCATCGGCCTTGATAAAATGATCGATGATCTTCTTCGCATAGGTATAGTATTCCTTGTTTCCGGTTTGTTCACGCAGTTGCTTAAAGCTGGTTAACAGAACACCGTATTCATAATTCCAAACAGCTGGGCGCTTAGATTTGGCAGCTGTAACTTCTCCCATGGCTTTCACCACAATAGAATCGGGGTAGGTCTTCATGATGGTTTCAGCCATGCGTATGCCCCAGGGTTTATTTTGTGCGCTGCAACCAAACGCCACCAGGCTCACCAGCATTACTATTGTTGATCGTTTCATTTCTTACTTGTAATGATTTATGCTTCTTTCTTTTAACACTGTTGCCCCTCAACCGCTATTTGAACAGAAATCCCGCCCCGATAACTCGGGACGGGAAATCATAACCAAACTAACGTTACCCTATTCTTTCAATAATTTTTACTACTCGTACGCAGGGTTTTGAGGAAAATCCTTATTCGTATTCAACTCCAATGCCGGCTGAGGAATAGGACGAAGAATTTTCAAGTTTCCGCCCGTGCCCACGAAGGCATCATCAATGTCGCGAACGTCTTTATTATAAAGGTTTACGCGCTCAACTAATTTTCCTGTCCGCTTCAGATCGAACCAGCGGTGGTATTCGCCAAAAAGTTCGCGTGCACGTTCGTCCAGAATTTCATCGATGGTAACATCATCAGTGTCTGTTAGCTGAAGCGCACCCGGAGTTCTTTCGGCACGGGCTTTTACCGCATTAATTCTATCCATTGCTGTTGCATTATCGCCACGCATCAGGTAAGCTTCGGCAGCGATAAGATAGGTTTCTGCCAGTCGCATTAAATAGATATCGCGGTTACTGCTGCCTTGTCCAAACGCTGCGGCTGTAGGATCGTCAAACTTCCGGATGGTTGGAATGATATTATCCAGGTATACATCGGGTTGTTCCCACTCATTTACAACGTAAGGTGTGGTGGACTTAATCTCGTACGGATAAATTTCAGTATTGGCGCGATTAGCAGGATCAGCGGCACGCCAGGCAGCCGTATCGGCTACTTCCCAGGCTTGCGGATAGTAGCGTGATATTTTCGACTCTGATTTATCTGCTTTATCATAGAAATCAAAATAACGCTCGTACATCACATTCATAATACTTCCTTCCCAACGGGTGTCCTCCTGATTGAAAAGATCATAGAAGTAGGTAGTGGGGATGAGGTTATAACTTCTCCAGGGATATCCTTTTGCTAATCCTTCACCTCCATGATATGGACCGTAAAATCCGCTTTGTGAAGAGCCGGATGTTGCGTTAGCCAATGATGTGCTGGTGAACTGAATAGAGAACAAGATTTCGTTATTCTTTTCCTTCCCTGGCCAGAAGAGATCATGATACGAAATAGAAGACAAATCGTATCCCGCTATAGCTTCATCGGCCAGCGTTGATGCTTCAACAAAATCATTCGCTTCACCAAAGCTGAGGTATCCACGCGTGAGATAAACTTTCGCCAGCAAATGCTTAACAGCTCTTACGCCCACTCGGCCAAACACAGGATTTTCATCCACCAGGGTCAGGGCTTCTTCCAGTTCAGAAATTACAAAGTTGTAAACTTCCTCCTCGGTGTGGCGACTATAAGCAGTTTGAGCTGTAGTGATCATATCGTCTACTATGGATACACCTCCAAAAGATTGCACCAGCAGAAAATAATAGTAAGCTCTAAGAAATTTCAATTCCCCTTTTCTTGAAGGAAGTGTAGTGGTTTGCTCTGTTAGTTCAGCATAATGAATACCTGTATTCGCTACTTGTATGGCCTGGTATGCTGTTTGATAAAAGGTAGCCACAGCAGCCTCACCGGACGATAGCGTTTTATACTCAGACAATCCAACAGGACCAGGATTTCTTCCATCCACTGCAATGTCGGTACCCGATTCGAACATAAAGGGTGTTGCATAGACATTGCGCAAGCCGGAATACGAAGCGTTCACTAAATTCTCAAAACCGGAAGCGGTTCGATACAACTGATCAGCCAGTGTATCGGTTTTGTTTTCTTCTGCCAGGTAATCGCTGCAATTGGTTAACAGGATTAGAAGACAAAGTGCGGATACTATTTTTTTCATCTCTTTACTCTTTAAAGTTTTAGAATTTCAGGTTTACCCCAAATTGATAGGTAATGGAACTCATGCCACCATTCGCAAACGTTGCGCCGGCCCACTCCGGATCAAATCCATCATACTCTGTAAATACAAATGGATTCAACACGTTTCCGTAAACGCGGAGATGCGTAATACCTGTTCGTTCAAGCAACTGGTTTGGTATCGTGTACCCAAGCGTAATGTTTTTGATTTTCACAAAACTGGCATCGCGATAGTATCCAACTGCATAGGTTCTCCAATAGATACCAGCATTTTTCGGTTGCGGGTAAAAATTCGTTGCACGGCTTTCGGTGTGCGGATTATCCTGCATGTACCAGTCGATATCAAGTTTAGCACGTCCGCGGTCTTCGTGATTGGTAAACTCGGCATGGAACGGACTGTAGTATGTCATTCCTTGTCGCGCTACTACCGAGAATGAGAAGTCAAAGCCTTTGTATGTAAGGGTAGAGTTGAAACCGCCAGTCCAATCCGGAAGATTTGAGCCAATGAAACGCTTATCATCCGCATCAATAACATCATTATTATCGTAATCAACTACACGGCCCTGGCCTTCGCGTTGCCCATACGTTGCAGCCTCCGTATCGCCTGCCTGCCACACCCCATCGGTAACCCAGTTGTAGTAGCTTCCCATAGGTTGCCCAACCTGAATAACATCGTCTGGATTATACCCGTCACCTCTAGACTCAAGGATCATATCAGTACCCTCGTAAAGTTTGGTTACCTCGTTATTGTTTTTAGCAAAGTTGAGTGTTGTTGTCCACTCCAGATCACCTGTACTAACATTTACAGTAGTCAATGAAACCTCTACACCTTTGTTAACCATTTCTCCAATATTCTGGTATACATCAGGATACCCTGATTCATAGGGCATTTGTCTGCGAATGATCAAGTCCTTAGACTTCTTATTGTATACATCAACAGAACCTAAAACCCTTCCTTGCAAAATTGAGTAGTCGAGGCCCACACTAACCTCACCCGTTCTTTCCCAGGTAAGATCCTGGTTTGCAATTCCATCCGGTCTTATTCCGTTGGCGCCTGTTCCTCCAAAATCATAATAGGTTCCGGTACTGGCAGTTGCCATGGTGCTGTAAGGAGCAACTACTTTATTACCGGTAAAACCATAACTGGCGCGCAACTTCAGATTATCAACAAAATTCACGTCTGACATAAACGACTCTTCTGAAATTTTCCAACCGATAGCAGCGGATGGAAAGCTTGCCCATTTATTCCCTTCCGAAAGAACGGAAGCACCATCCCAACGGGAGGTTAGTGTAACCAGGTACTTATCTTTGTAAGCGTAATTAAGACGTGCTGCAAAAGACATGAGCGTTTCTTTTGAATAGTCTGAGCGACTGGTAACCTTGGTAAGGTCTCCGGTCTGACCAATATTGTAATATGACTTTGCGCTAACGTCCATATTGTTTTGGGCCACAAAAGTCATTTCGTCAACAAAATAGTTTGTTGAGTAAAGACCCATAAAAGTGAATCCATGATCGTTGAATGATTTGGTAGCGGTGATCTGGTTATCCCAGATATAAGAGTACGATCGGTTGTCCTGGCGCTGTGCGTACGGCTGACCTCCTACTCTTCCTTCAGAATCTCTTCCCAGGTATTGTCCTTCTACTTTGGAAGTAAACCGGGGCGAAAGCGTGGTTCTTACGTTGATCCAGGAAACAGGAGAATATTGTAGAAATATATTACCAATCGCGTAAGTAGCCGATGCCTCCTGATAAGCGTTTTTCTGATCTACCAACGGATTAACCGAACTGGTGAAATCAACATGGTATTTACCGGGTTGTCCTGCAATCTCATCCTTACCCGGGCTCACAATTAACGCACCGGTTTCAACATCATACGGACTCATCACCGGATTCATCCTAAAGGCCTGAAGCATGGTATTAGGCGAACCTTTGTCTTGTTGCTCAAAAGCCAGATTAAAATTTAAACCGGCTGACCAGTGTTCATTCAACACGTGATCAACACTCGTTTTAAAATTGTAACGCTTGTACTTTTCACCCCCCACATTGCCTTCTTCATCCTGATAACCAGCGCCAAAAGTATAACCGATTTTTTCGCTTCTGCCGGCAAGGGAAACCCAATGGTTGGATTGGCGACCATCCTGAATTAACAAATCGGCCCAATCGGTATAATCCTTTTCATCCAGCCTTCGCTGAAGTTCAGGCCCGGTTGAATTGTAACCTGGATTGGCTGGAATCGCCTGACCTCTCACAATAGCATCGCTTATGTACGAATCCTGACGCCAGTTCCACCAGGTATCACCATCCATAAAATCCGGAAGACGGGCTGCTTTGCGAACACCCACAAAGCCATCATACGAGATAACCGCCTTTTGTTTAACATTGGAGCCTGCCTTCGTAGTAACCAATACCACGCCATAGGCACCCCGTGATCCGTAGATCGCTGCAGACGATGCATCCTTTAAAATATCTACTCGCTCGATGTCCTGTGGGTTTAGAAACCCGATACCTTCCGGCATGATCACGCCATCCACCACATATAGAGGCTGGCCGCCTTGAACCGATTGTACACCACGTATTTGAATATTGAAGTTTGAACCAGGCCGACCATTTGAACTGCTGATATCAACACCTGCAACCTGGCCTTGCATTGCCTCAACCGCGCCTACTGTTCCCCGCTTTACCAGCTGCTCATTATCAACCAGGCCAACGGAACCTGTTAAATCCGTTTTCTTCACCGTGCCATATCCCACCACTACTACTTCGGCTAATTCCTGCAGATCAGGAGCTAAAATAATATTGATACTAGTCTGCGAACCAACGGAAGCCTCTTGTGCTGCATAACCAATGAAGGAAAATACAAGGACATCACCTGATGAGGCCGCGATCGAAAATACTCCGTCCGTATCGGTGGCAGTACCTTTCGTGGTTCCTTTTATCAGGACTGAAACACCGGGGAGCGGGGCACCATCATCTGATGATGTGACTTTTCCCGTCACTACATTTTGAGCAAATACTGAAACTGAAAAGCACAATCCGAGAATTACGGAAAGACTCGTCACTTTCAATCCAGAAAACCTCGACCGTGGCTTTCCCGGAGGCGAGGCATACAGTAAAGAATGTGTCATAATAATGTTCCTTGGGTTAGTGGATGTTTGTGTTTTTGACTATCGCATCTGAGCTCAAATGCGCAATCGATTGCATTTTAGTAAGGATTATTCAATCAGCCAAACCTTATCTCAAAAAATTAAAAAAACACCCTCAAAAACTCCTGAAATATCGATTTCGCTATAATATACTATGGAGCTTAATCGATTGCTGGCCCAATAAAAGTTTGTTTGCCTCAATCGATTTCTAGTATTTTTTTCGTTTATATTGCGCAACCGATTACGCAAAACTATGTCAGCCTCCATCCGATTCGCCATCCATGCACGGGAATTCAAAACACTGGATACACAACAACTTCGTGAAGCCTTCCTGATGGAAGATCTCTTCGTTGCTGACCAGATTCAGTTGGTCTATTCTCACTACGACCGCCTTATTGTGGGGGGTGCGTTGCCAATGAAAAATTCGCTACCGCTTCAACCGGTAGAGATGTTAAAGGCAAACTTCTTCCTTGAAAGACGAGAGTTGGGCATCATCAACGTGGGCGGACCAGGCAAGGTAGTAGCGGATGGAGTGTCGTATACACTGGGCAATAAAGAAGCGCTTTACATCGGTCGCGGCACCAAGGATGTTACCTTTCATCCGGGCGATGCCGCTAATCCTCCTTATTATTATTTCAACTCGGCTCCGGCACATGCTGTTTACCCAACCAAGAAAGTATCGCTGGCTGAAGCGGAAACCGTAGTGTTGGGCTCGTTGGAAACGTCTAACCACCGGACAATACGAAAGCTCCTTATTAATAGTGTGCTCGAAACCTGCCAACTGCAGATGGGGCTTACCGAATTAAAACCCGGCAGCGTATGGAACACCATGCCTCCTCATACCCACGATCGAAGAATGGAGGCTTACTTCTACTTTGATGTTCCGGAAAACCAAATGGTGTGTCATTTCATTGGCGAACCGCAGGAAACACGCCATGTATGGATGAAAAACCGTCAAGCTGTGTTCTCACCGCCATGGTCCATTCACAGTGGAGCCGGAACCAGCAACTACTCGTTTATCTGGGGAATGGCCGGTGAAAATCTCGACTACAGCGATATGGATGCTGTGAAAGTAACTGAACTTAAATAACAAAGATGAATCTCTTTACCCTAAATGGAAAACGTGCGCTCGTTACCGGAGGCACCCACGGATTAGGCATGGCCATGGCCAAAGGTCTCGGACAGGCCGGTGCCGAACTCATTATAAATGATATCTCGGCCGATAAACTTGAAGGTGCACTGAAGGAATATGCACGGGTTGGTTTGAAAGCTCACGGACTTCTCTTTGATGTAACCAACGATGCTGAAGTAAAAAACGCGATCGACAAAATTGAAAAGGAAATCGGACCCGTTGATATTCTGATCAACAATGCCGGTATCATCAAGCGCATTCCGATGGTGGAGATGGAAGCAGCCGATTTCCGGCAGGTTATCGATGTTGACTTGATTGCTCCTTTCATTGTATCGAAATATGTAGGCCGCCAGATGATAGCCCGCAAAGCCGGAAAAGTAATTAACATCTGTTCGATGATGAGCGAACTGGGGCGTGACACCGTGTCGGCTTATGCGGCCGCGAAAGGTGGTTTGAAAATGCTTACCCGAAATATGGCCACCGAATGGGCCAAGCATAATATACAGGTAAATGGCATTGGCCCCGGCTATTTTGCCACCGAACAAACCGCCCCTATCCGTGTGAACGGTCATCCCTTCAACGACTTTATCATCAGCCGAACACCCGCAGGCCGATGGGGCAATCCCGAAGACCTGATTGGAACAACTGTATTTCTCGCTTCGGCTGCCAGCGACTTTGTAAACGGCCAGATTATTTACGTTGATGGTGGTATATTGGCAACAATAGGAAAACCATCGAACGAATAACTAAAGACGGTTCGATAGGTATTACTTGAACTGATCATGAAAAAAGAAAAAGCAACGATCCATGATATTGCGCGAAAGCTGAACATCACAGCTTCCACGGTTTCCCGTGCGCTGAAAGATCATCCGCGCATCAGTTCAGAAACCAAAAAGGCTGTTCATAAAACAGCTCAAAAACTTAACTATCAGCCCAATCACATTGCCGCAGCCTTGCGCAATGGAAAGAGTAATATTCTCGGCATTATTGTTCCTACGGCCGACCGTAGTTTCTTCTCCTCGGTAGTGCGTGGCATCGAAGAAATAGCCAACAAGTCGCGCTACAATGTGATGATCTGCCAAACGCACGACAACTACGAAAAAGAAGTAGCCACCGTGGAGGCACTGCTCAACGCACGAGTGGATGGTATCATTGCATCGCACGCGAAAGACACCTCAAACTTCGATCATTTTCTCAAAGTAAAAGAAAGAGGAATTCCGCTTATTCTATTCGACCGTTCCAATGATGAGATTGAGGTAAGTAATGTAGTGATTGATGATTTTCTGGGTGCCTACAAAGCCACCGAGCATTTGATTCAACAAGGCTGCCAGCGCATTGCACATTTCACCAACACCCGGAAGATTTCAATTTTCAAAGAACGTCTGCGGGGATACCGCGAAGCATTGCTCGACAATGGGTTGAAGTATGACGAATCGATGGTTATCGAAAGCAACCTGCAACTGGAGGATGGGCGCAACAGTATGATCAGACTACTCAATGAAAAAGAAATACCCGATGGCATTTTCTCTGCCAGTGCGCTGAGTATTCTGGGCGCCATGCAAGTTTTAAAAGAACGAAACATAAAAGTACCCAATGAGGTGGCACTGGTGGGTTTCAGTAATGAAGCTTTTACTTCGTTTACCGAGCCATCGCTTACTACAGTCGAGCAACACAGTATGCGCATTGGTAATGCTGCGGCTCAGATTTTCCTTGAAGAAGTATCGTCTACACAAAAAAAATTCATCCCTCAAAAAATTGTATTAAAACCTGAACTGATCGTGCGGCAATCTTCCGTGCGAAAAAATAATAAGTAAGTCTCGCTTTATACTTTAGTAATTACAACCGTCCTAATACCTGATAAATCATGAAGACTTTTCTCACTGAAGACTTCCTCCTTCACTCCGACTTTGCACGAACACTCTATCACCAATACGCCAAAAATCTTCCGATCATCGACTACCATTGTCACCTCTCGCCCGAAGACATGGCCAACAACCGACAGTTTGAAAACATATCGAAGATCTGGCTGGCTGGCGATCATTATAAATGGAGAGCCATGCGCACACTCGGTGTTGATGAAAAGTATATCACCGGCAATGCCACCGATGAAGAGAAGTTTACCCAATGGGCCAAGGCCGTTCCGTACACCATGCGCAACCCACTCTACCATTGGACGCACCTGGAACTAAAACGCTACTTCGATGTAGACGAGTTACTAAATTCAGAATCGGGCGATGCGATTTACAAAACAAGCACAGCCAAACTCAATACACCTGATTTCACTACACGTTCGTTGCTTACGAAGATGAATGTGGCTGTGATCTGCACCACCGATGATCCCATCGACTCGCTGGTGCATCACCAAAAAATAAAGAAGGATGGTTTTATAACCGTGCTGCCAACGTTCAGACCCGACAAAGCCTACGCAGTTGAAAATCCAGTTGCCTACCTGGAGTACCTGAAAAAACTGGGCGAAGCTGCAAACCACGACATCCATGACTTCAACACGTTGATGCATGCCTTGGAAAAAAGAATTCAATACTTTCACGACAACGGTTGCCGTCTTTCTGATCATGGTCTGGAGCAACTCTACTATCCCGATCCGAACAGTACAGCCGATCTCAGCATCAATCACCTGTTTAGTAAACTGATTACGGGTGATGCACTCAATCCTGAAGAGATCGAATACTTCAAGTATCGCACACTGCTGGAACTTGGCAGACTCTATCACAGCAAAGGCTGGACACAACAATATCACCTGGGTGCCTTGCGCAATACCAATCAACGTATGCTGGGCAAACTTGGCCCTGACACGGGCTTTGATTCCATTGGCGATTTCGATCAAAGCGTTGCCCTGGCAAAATTCTTAAATGAACTCGACAGCACCGATCAACTTTCGAAAACCATTCTGTACAATCTTAACCCACGCGATAATGAAGTGATGGGTACCATGATTGGAAACTTTAACGATGGCTCATCCAAAGGTAAAATTCAGTTTGGTTCGGGCTGGTGGTTTCTCGATCAGAAAGACGGCATGGAAAAACAAATGAATGCGCTCTCCAACATGGGCTTGCTCAGTTGCTTCATCGGTATGCTTACCGATTCGAGAAGTTTCCTCTCTTACCCGCGTCATGAATATTTCAGAAGAATACTTTGCAACCTTATCGGACAAGATGTAAAAAATGGCGAACTGCCGGCCGATGAGAAATGGCTCGGCAAACTCGTTTCCGACATCTGCTACTTTAATGCGAAGGAATATTTTAAGTTTTGAGGTTTGAGTTTCGAGTTTAAGGTTTAAAGTTACGGGTGTCTCAAATCTCACATCTCAAATCGCCTATCTCTTATTCTAACAGCTGATTGAATGAAAAAATTAAATAGAAGTACAACCGGCATCGCACAAAATCGCCCGGTTAAGGTTTTACAATTCGGTGAAGGAAATTTTCTTCGTGCGTTTGTGGATTGGACGATCGATATCCTGAATGAGAAAACTGATTTTAACGGTGCTGTAGAAATCGTGCAGCCCATCAGCAAAGGTATGGCTGGCATGGTAAACGCACAGGATGGATTGTATCATGTAGTGCTGAATGGAATTCAAAATGGAAAAACGGTTTCTGACACACGGTTGATCACCAGCATTGCCAGCGCCTACAACCCCTACGAAGATTTTCAACGCTTTGTAAAGTCGGCCGAAAACCCCGACTTGAAATTTGTGGTTTCGAATACTACTGAAGCCGGCATTACATTCAACGCCAACGACATCAATCCTGAAGTTCTTCCCGATAGTTTCCCGGCAAAAGTTACCCAACTGCTTTACAAACGCTTCAGGTTCTTCAACGGTGCCACCGACAAGGGCCTGGTCTTTATTCCTTGTGAACTGATTGAAAAGAATGGCGAGACGCTGAAGCATACGGTGTTGCAATACATTTCGCACTGGAAACTTTCAGATGATTTCAAAAATTGGGTAATCAACGCGAATTCATTTTGCAATACATTGGTGGATCGCATCGTACCCGGATTTCCAAAAGACACCATCAGCGAAATTCAACAGGCCACGGGCTACGAAGATAACCTTGTGGTAACAGCCGAGCCTTTTATTCTCTGGGTAATCGAAGCACCTGATGCTGTGCAAAAATCTTTTCCTACCAGCCAGGCGGGTTTAGGTTCACAAATCAAGTTCGTAACTGATCTTACGCCATACCGAACACGTAAAGTACGAATTCTAAATGGAGCCCATACAGCACTCGTACCCGTGGCCTACCTTCGCGGGCTGCGCACCGTGCGCGAGTCTGTAGACGATACTTATGCAGGCGATTTTATTCGCAAGGCTGTTTTCGAAGAAATTATTCCAACGCTCGATTTACCGAAAGCCGAACTCGAGCAATTTGCCAACGATGTAATTGAGCGTTTTCAAAATCCGTTTATCCGGCATGAACTGAGCAGCATAGCCTTGAATTCCATTTCGAAATACAAAGTGCGTGTGCTGCCTTCGGTGCTGGAGTATCACAAACGCACCGGCAAGCTTCCCGAACGGTTGCTCCATTCACTGGCCGCGCTGATTCAGTTTTACAAAGGCGAATGGAAAGGTGAAACCATTCCGTGTAACGACACACCCGAAATCCTTGACTTCTTCAAAAAAGTTTGGACGAGCAACGATCTTGAGCACATCACTGCAGCAACATTATCGAATACCGATTTCTGGGGAACGGATCTCACTACTATTCCAGGATTAAAAGAAAAAGTATTGAAGCAATTGCAGGAATTTTAAGAACTCACTAACGTTATTTTCTCCCGCAGTACTTGCCTGACGGCAGTCAGGTTTCGCAGATAAGCGCAGAGCAATTCAAAGCTGCGAACATCAGCGTACCCTGACTGCCGTCAGGCAAGTGCTGCGGAAAGTTTTTTTCCAGTCTAACTCCCTCACCATTGTAGTGTCCTTTAGTATTTCAGAATATCGTTTACCGTTTTAATGGCCAGCGTAAGATCTTCAGGACTAACCACACCCACTTTCTTTACCAGCCGGTCTTTCGATACAGACCGGATATGAAAAATCAACATTTCGGATTCATACGTCAATCCGTTAACCCCAGAAGGTTGTAATACAGGATTTCCTTTGTAGTTTTTGATTTTAGTAGTGAGCGGCACAACAATCACCACAGGCAAGTGCCCGCCTGCTCACTGCCCTTTACCGGGTTGAGATCAGCCTGCCAGATTTCACCCTGCTTCACTTTTCGAGCTGGTTCAAATAATCTGTCATTCCCTCTTCTGCAATGGAAAGGATGTCTTCATCGTGAGCAGCCCGCTTGTATGATTTAATATACTCTGCTTTATCAAGATGCTCCAGGTAAAGGCGGAGCGCATTTTCCATGAGCCTGTTTTTGGGAATCGACAGTGCTTTTGCCTTATCTGTAAGCAACTTAAGGAGATCATCCGGGAGGGTGCTGGTGAATGTGGCCATAGAACTATTGTTATTCTGTAAATATAATTTATAAATATAGACCGTAAACGCTATGACCAAGAGAATTCACAGACAGATTTAAGCGAAATAGCCGCATGTCAAGTCTCTCAACATACTTTAACTCACTTCAACTCAAACTCACCTTGCTTCACATCGCGTGAATTGGTTCCGATGAATACATGAAACTTCCCAGGCTCGGTCACCCACTTTAACTCGCTGTTGTAAAACGACAGTTCATCTTTCGTTAGGGTAAACGTAATGGCTTGCTTCTCGCCTGCTTTCAACATCACTTTTTGAAAACCGCGCAACTCCTTTACCGGACGTGTTACTGATCCTACCAGGTCGCGAATATACAGTTGCACTACCTCGGCACCCTCGCGCGACCCTGTGTTGGTGACTTCAACCGAAACCTGAATGGAATCATTGGCCGTCATTGTTGTTTTGCTTAGGGAAATTTCGCCATACGAAAACGTAGTATAGCTCAACCCAAACCCAAACGGATAAACAGGTTCATTGGAAACATCCAGGTAGTTGGATTGAAATTTTGAAAACCATTTTCCGGTTAACGGCCTGCCGGTATTTTTATGTGCATAGTAAATCGGAACCTGCCCTACGTGCTGAGGAAAGGTGGTCGTTAACTTTCCAGATGGGTTAACATCACCAAACAACACATCGGCAATGGCATCGCCTGCTTCACTTCCGCCAAACCAAACATTTAATATTGCCGGCACATTCTCCTCTTCCCACTTCAACACGAGCGGGCGACCGGTAAACAACACAAGCACCACCGGCTTACCGGTTTTCATCAACGCCTTGATCAACTCCTTTTGTGTTTCGGGTATCTCAATGGTAGTACGGCTGGAGGCTTCACCACTCATTTCGGCCGCCTCGCCTACAGCGGCAACAATAACATCGGCATTTCTGGCGATACGCACGGCTTCATCGCGCAATTCTGCGGCCGTGCGTTTATCGCGGTGCAGTGTCTTACCAAACATGGTGGCGTTTGTTTCCAGTACTTCGTCTTCATCCAGGTTCGATCCTTTCGCATAAACAATTTTCGCCTTTGTGCCCACCGCCTTCTGCAACCCTTCCAGCACTGAAATGGATTCCGAGAATCGGGCGGCCACACTCCACGTACCCGTCATGTTTTCTTTCGCATCCGCCAACGGACCCACCAACGCAATGGTTCCAGACTTTTTAATCGGAAGTACATTACCTTCATTCTTTAAGAGTACAAAACTTTGTGTAGCGGTGCTGCGAGCTTCCGCGCGATTAGCAGCATTGAACACTTCGGCTTTCGCACGGTTCTCATTGCAATACTTGTACGGATCATCAAACAATCCCAGTAAAAATTTAGCACGCAAAATTCTACGACAAGCATCGTCCACTTGTTTTTCGAATAACTTTCCTTCCTGAATGGATTTGCTCAGGGTAGTTAACAAGCCTTCGCTTACCATATCCATATCCAGGCCCGCATCCAGCGATGCTGCCGAAACATATTGCAAGTCGCCATAACCATGATTGATCATTTCGCTTATGCCTGTATAATCGGAAACCACAAAGCCAGTAAAGCCCCACTCCTTGCGAAGCACATCCGTAAGCAACCATTTGTTGGCCGTGGCCGGAATTCCATCTACCTCGTTGAACGAAGCCATGATACTACCAACACCTGCATCAACGGCTGCCTTATACGGAGGAAGGTACTCATTGTACATCCGATGCTTGCTCATGTCCACCGTATTGTAATCGCGGCCTGCTTCTGACGCGCCATACAAGGCATAGTGTTTTACACACGACATAATGGTGTTGTTGGCCGTTAAGTCGTTACCCTGGTAACCGCGCACCATCGCTTGTGCAATCTGCGAACCGAGATACGGATCTTCACCACTGCCTTCTGAAATCCGGCCCCAGCGTGGATCGCGCGAAATATCTACCATGGGCGAGAAGGTCCAGTTGATACCATCAGCACTTGCCTCCGTAGCAGCAATGCGCGCACTGCGTTCAATCAATTTCATATCCCAGCTGCAACTCAACCCCAGTGGTATCGGAAAGACCGATTCGTAACCGTGAATCACATCCATGCCAAAGAGTAAAGGAATCTTTAATCGACTTTTCTCCACGGCAATCTTTTGCATCTCGCGAATGTTGGCCACTGTCTTGATGTTAAACAATCCACCAACTTTTCCTTCCGCAATTTTTTTTGCGATATCCGAACTCTCCACCGCACCTGTGGTAAAAGCACCGGCCGATGGAAGGTTGAGCTGACCTAACTTTTCTTCCAGGGTCATCAACTGCATGAGTGAATCAACGCGACTATCAATCGTGCCTGCAGGAGTAACTGTTTTTTGCTGACAGGCAACAATTGAAAACAGCGCTACCAGAAGAACGATAGCGCTGGTCAGTTTAGGTTGAGTAATGTTCATAGTCTATTCTTATTTCGTAAACCTTTCTTCATCCACCTCCCCATTACAGGGAGGTGTGACGAAGAGGGCTCCACCATTTATTTAAATCCTAATGTTTCTTTGGCTATCTGTACTTCAGGGCACGACATAAACAAATTCCAAAGTAATCCCGTACGATGGTTTTCAATCATTACCACAGCGGGTCCCTGATCAATCGCGAGATAGCGTGGTAAGTACCAATTCTCTTGTTCACTAAAGGCATCGTAAAATCCATACTCGCCAAATACTTTATCACCTAAATCTTCGTACAGGTGACGAACCACCTTCATTGATTCTTGTGGAGTATATGGAAAGGATGACAACGCGGCTGTTGGAGAAATTACGCCCAGATCTTCATTGGGGCTGTGTGCAGCATATCCGTTGATGGAATAACTTGCGGTTAAGCCCCAGCAATCTTCGCCATACCCTTTAAAGTTTTTAGGATTCTCCAGGCAATACTGGCGGTTGATCAATGTGTGATTAACATTATGTTGCCAGTAGTCAGCGTAATCGTCTTTCAGGTTACGCGGGTCCAGGCCAAGGAAAGAATAATGCGACCAAAACAACGGACCACCAAACTGGGGTGCGCCATTGTGTTTTAAACTCAGGTGATAACCATACTGCTGATGCGTTGAATCATTTCTGATTCCGCCCTTGCGCGCCCAGCCTTCGTGATATACTTCTGCCGGAATACTATGCGTGGGTGAGCCCGCAGCCAGAACGTACATGATAAGACATTCGTTATAACCTTCCACCGCAAAATTCATTTTCCATTGCTTATCGGGCGACCAGTGCCAGTACAATACGTTCTTGCTATTGCGATACCAATCAAATTCTACTTCGCGCCACAGTTTGTCGATGCGTGCTGCCAAAGCCTTCTCTTCATCACTTCCGTCTTTAAAATACTGACGAACGCACAGCAAGCCTTGTAAGAGGTAGGAAGTTTCAACCAAATCGCCACCATCATCATTCGGGCTGAAAGGTTTTACTTTTCCGGTTTCGCCATCCCACCAATGTGGCCATGCTCCATGAAAACGATCGGCTTTCTCCAGCCAGGTTACAAACTTGTTCAGTCGTTCGAAGCCTTGCGCGCGTGTAATGAAGTTACGTTCGATACCCACCAGAATGGCCATCACGCCAAACCCGGTTCCACCTGAAGTAACCACATGCTTATCGTTCTGCGGATATATATTGTCGGCATGAAACCGCTCGCGTGCAGCCCCTGATGTTGGCTCGGCACCATTCCAGAAATATTGGAAGGTTCTGTATTGAACAAGTGTTAGAAGTGAGTCATCGCTGATGGAGGTGGTTGATGGCCGTTGGGGTTCTTTCTTTGTGCCAACTGAACACGCTACGACCAACATCGCGAGACTTAATACAAAAAAATTCCTTGTTGTTCTCTTCATGACTTTTGTTTGTTCTATTCACACGTTAGTATTTCAGTTCGTTCGGATATTCCATTATTATTAAAGGCTTCAATCTGAAAATAATATGAATCGGCACTATCCATTCCGGTAAAGTAGTATTCATTTTTTCCATACACCATAATACTGCCATACAGCTTGTCTGGTGATTTCCCGAAATAAATAACATACCCATCTGCCTCCGGATTCTGTTTCCATTTAATCCAGCTTGCCAACCGATTGCCTTCACCTTTTTGTGGTGTACGCAACGCAACAAACTTCTCTACCTTTTTCGGTGCACTACCCGATCCTTTTCCAAAAATTCTGAATCCACTTAAGGCAAACTTTCCAGTAGGCATTTTAATATTCTCAAGTTTCACATAGCGGGCCTTTACTGGCGTGGTCAATTCAATATAGTCATGAGGTACATCAGTGGTGTTCTTGCTTTTGTCTATGATGAGCTTCCACTTCTTGCCGTTATCGGAAGTATAAATTTTATACTGATGAAACTTGCCCATTGATTTCCCCATAAATTCTGCGTCCTGATCGGCATAGTTAATTTGAATAGCGTATAGGGTTGAAGGTTCACCCAAATCCGATTGAATGTACTCACCCGCGTTGCTGGTGCTGGCGCTCCAGTACGTTTTGATCTCTTCGTCAACAGCAAAGTTGGCCTGATATCCACCCAACGTAGACGATACCTGAACCGGCTTTTGATAATTAAGCAACATCCATCCGGTAAAAAGTCCTTGTGTAAAATCTTTTCCTTTCGAATACTCGGGCAAGAATGTTGGGTAATCACCATACGCAGTGATGCAGTACAACACATCATCGTGATCAAATCCGGCTGGCCAAATGCCGATGCGTCTTTCAAAATTGTCTTTGATCTGCGCGGATATGGTAGAGATGTGCCACCAGTTACTGAAATTATCCTGAAAGGTTGCACCGTGCCCAGCACCCTTGGCGAAACCTCCGGGTTTATATGAAAACGGATTGTGCGACTGGTATTGAAAACCTGTTAAGGGAGATTTACTGACATATACACCGTCTGCATATCCGCTGAACTCTGTTCCAGGAGCCGCATACTGCAAGTAGTATTTATCCTTGTACTTGGTCATCCACGCACCTTCGGTAAAGGGCCGAAGAAAAACATTGTCGTTATATTCACCAAAACGCTCCCAGCCGCGCACGCTTGGATGCAACGTCATCACAGCTTTGGTGAAGCCCTCCGATTGCAATGTTCTTGTATTGAGTTCGGTTCCCAACAATGAATACTCGTTTCCTGACCCCCAATACAAAAAAAGTTTATCGAGTTGTTCATCATAAAAGAATCCAGGGTCCCAGGCGCCTACTTGCAGTGTATCAACAACGATAGTCCATTCATCCTTTGTTGGATTGGTACTTTTCCAGACAGGAAAATCAGCTTCGTGTGTAGAGCCATATACGTACAAGGCATCCTTCATGACAAATATTCCGGGTGCGTTGAGATCGTGTGTGTACTTATCGTTCAATAAAAATTTACGATAAACAAATTTCCAGTTCAACATGTCATCGCTCCACCAATATCCTTCCTGATTGGTGGAAAACAAAAAGTATTTATGTTGAAAGTTAACCATTACCGGATCTGCAGTTGCCCGGTGTTTGCCTTGAGCCGAAAATGATTTGAATGGGGTGTAACCATAATCGATATTGACGGGGTTGCAAAAAGTACGTTGCTGAGCTTTCCCATCTATACCAGAAAAGGTGAAACAGGTTACAAAAAAAAGCCATATCCTGATCTTCTGCATTGGCAATTGTTACTAATTAAAATCAAGTTTATCGATACCATTCTGTACTTCAGGAGCTGACATAAACAACTCCCACAGTAACCCGGTGCGATAGTTTTCAATCATCACAATGATGGGCCCCTGATCAATAGCCAGGTATGAGCTTGCTGTCCACTCTTCTGTTATGTTGAATGCATCATAAAACCCATAATTACCCCAGAGCCGATCACCCATTTTGTAATAAAAAAACCTGAGCGCCTGCATCGATTCTTCCGGTGTGTACGGAAAAGATGACAAGGCTGCCGTTGGGGTTATCACACCCAAATCGTTTGAGGGTGAATGAGCGTCATACCCACTATGATTGTCGCTGGACGTGAGCCCCCAGCATTCGTTACTATACCCGGCAAACTTTTTTGGATTTGCAATGCAATATGCCTGATTGATGAGCGAAGCATTTACATTTTGTTGCCAGTAACTGGCGTAGTCATCAGTGAAATGGGGATCAAGACCAAGGTATGAATACTGCACCCAAAACAAAGGCGATGGACTTTCCAAGGGAAGCGTGTAACCATAGTAGGTATTGTTTTTAACTATAGCGCCATTTTTTCCATAGCCGTTAGTATACACTGCTTTTGGAATACTCTGCGTAGGGGAAGCCGCTGCCAGAAAATACGTAATCTGCTCCTCAAAATATCCGTACATGGCGAAGTTCATATCCCAGTTGTAATTGGGTGACCAGTGCCAGTACAATACATTCTCATTATTTTTTCGATACCAGTCCCATTCAACATCTTGCCAAAGGGTTGTGATGCGATTGATCAGATTATTACCAATGGTATCGGATGGCTCCAGATATTGACGAAATGTTAACAGCCCCTGCACCAGAAAAGATGTCTCCACTAAATCCCCACCATTGTCTTTTGTGCTAAAAGGTATAACCTTTCCTGTGTTGCCATCAATCCAATGCGACCACGCACCATGAAAGCGATCGGCCGTTTCTAAAAAGGAAACGATCTTATCCATTCGCTCCACACCCTCCGGGCGTGCTATGAAATTTCTTTCGATACCTACGATGATAGCCATAATGCCAAAACCTGTGCCACCGCTTGTAACGGTGTTGCCAGAGGTATTACGTTCGCGTGCCATACCACTGGCCGGATGCGCGAAGTCCCAGAAGTACTTAAAGGTTTGCTGCTGTACTTTAGTCAACAGTTCTTCATCACTGATGACAGGAAACTTTGGTGTGTCACTAAATGTGGTATAAAATACCGTGCTGTGTCCATTAAAATTCTCACCCAAAGAACCTTTTAAATCATCAGAAACTGTCAAGGTGTATTTTCTCAAATCCTTCAATGCACTGGAGGCGGTAATGAAAATCGTTTTCCCCTCGTTAGAAACCGCAAACATTAAGGCAGGTTCGGGTGATGGACCCGTAAGCGTAATAGCATCATCCAATGATGTTTCATCCACTGCACTGGATAAAATAATCTCCGCGGTAAAAATCAACGGCACATTTAGAACACGGTCGTTTCCTGCACTCTCTATTTCACCAATTTTCATAGTTACGATTTCCAAATCCTGTAATGTGGTAATGAAATCAATCTCTACAGCTTCAAAGCGCTCGCCACGTTTACCTTCTATCTGATTCGATAATTCAAGCGTGTACGTTGTGTTCGGCTCCAGCAGCCCCACCGGAAACAAAATGATAGAACTACCACTAATACTGATGGTTGTGTTTACTACCTTTGTGCCCTGTCGTAGTGTTACCAGATTATTGGTATCAACCACTTTTACGGGCAATGAGAACACCAACGTTATACTCCGGTCAACCGGAAGCCCTGTACTGACGGATCCATCAATATTAATTTCATCGATACCTACCAGTGCTTCTTGAAGCGTAAGCACTCCGGCTTCATCCTGATCACAACCCCACAGCGTGAACAAAACAATCAGAAAAATGTAGACCCTAACTCTATCCATAACAAAATGTAACAAAGAGGATCTCAGGAATCCTGAAACCCTCTTTAACCAAACTAACCTACCAAACAATTAATCATTCATTACACTCTGTACTTCCTCCTGTGTGAGCGCTTTACTGAACAAACGCAATTCATCCATGTAGCTTTCATCGGAGCGGTGTCCCCATTCGGTAAAGCGAGGATCGCCCGACATGATTGATAAAATATCACAGCCTGTCCAATCAACACCGGTGAACGCTCCTTGTGAAGCCACTACTCCATTGATATAAACAACACACTCGCTGTCGGAAATCGTGAAAGCCAGGTGTACCCATTGATTGAGTGCAGGGTCTACATCCGCTGCGGCTCCACCATCGAACCAGCTATCAGCGGTACCATTACCTACATTCAATTTGAATCGCTGTTTACCTCCGGCATTTTCGCGGAAGAATCGAAAGCCATTTTTTCGATTGTTTGGAGTTGCCGGCAGATTTGGATCGGGTGGACCCATTACCAGAATACCTGCGCGATCAGGCGATGCATCAATCTTCATCCAGAAGGCGGCACTGAATTCGTTACTTGTCAAACCATCGGTTGGGAATGTAAGGTAAGAATCAGTTGCCCCTGCATAGGCATCCGCACCAGCATAAGCCTCACCGGCAAAGCCAGGCGTACCTACTTCGGTGGCATTGTTACCGCTTACCAGTTCACCAAAGCCTGTGTTGAACGGCATGTAAAATTCTTCGCCATCAAACTTCGGAACGTACTCGTTATCGATAATTTCGAGAATCTCCTCTTGCGACAGTGCCTTATCAAACAAACGAAGCTCGTCCATATAACTCAGATCAGATTTATGATCCCACCCGGTAAACCGAGGCGCTCCTGACATGATGGATAAAATGTCGCATCCGGCCCAGCTTACACCACCAGTAAGATTTCCCTGCGATACAACCTGACCGTTGATGTAGACAACCGCATTGGTTGCCGAAATGGTAAAGGCAATGTTTGTCCATTCGCCTGTGTTAGGAACCACATCGGCAGCTGCGCCACCGTCAAACCAACTGTCGCTGCTTCCGGTACCAACATTCAATTTGAAACGTTGCTTCCCTCCGGCATTTTCGCGGAAGAGACGGAAGCCGGCATTACGGTTATTTTGCGCGGTAGGGTTAGCCACATCAGGTGGACCAATTACCAACACACCGGCCCGATCGGGTGTAC